>Ga0209501_10000486_pt1 | contig 47994 bp, 39 predicted proteins | sample ArcticOcean_MG_C_4_FD_187434 | JGI IMG/M metagenome (GOLD analysis project Ga0209501, IMG submission 187434) | Marine microbial communities from western Arctic Ocean - ArcticOcean_MG_CB4_134 (SPAdes) (version 2) | ecosystem: Environmental > Aquatic > Marine > Oceanic | place: Arctic Ocean...
TTCGGAAAGGATAACCGCTGAAAGCATATAAGCGGGAAGCCTCCTTCAAGACTAGTTTTCCCTGGACCTTCGGGTCCTTTAAGAGCCGTTCAAGACTAGGACGTTGATAGGCAGGGTGTGTAAGTGCCGTAAGGCATTGAGCTAACCTGTACTAATTGCTCGATCGGCTTGACCTTATTACATCAAGTAATTTCTTGAGACTAATATTTAAGTAGCCAAATAATTTGTAGTTAGTTAATTTATGATTGAATTTATAAGTTTATGTCTGATGACAATAGCAAAAGTGAACCACCTGATACCTTTCCGAACTCAGAAGTGAAACCTTTTAGCGCCGATGGTAGTTTGGTTTCGACCATGCGAGAGTAGGACATCGTCAGACTTTTATTTAAGCCCTGTTAGTTAATTCTGGCAGGGTTTTTTTATTTTTCTGCTATTAACATTGCGCCTAAAGCTGAAGCGTATTCTCCATTTTTAGGAAAATGAGGATTAAAATTTGTTATTAGTGCAGCTTGCTCTAAAGCCTCTCTTAAACTTACAAAAGTGGGTGTTCTTCCAACTACAACTATTTCAGTTGCTTGAAATGACATGGCAACAGATGTAGCTATTCTTGCTGCTGTTTGACCTACAAGATTAACAATGCCAGCGGCTAGGTCTTCTCTTGAAATCTTTTTATCAGTCTTGCTTATCCGGCCAAAATTTACAGCTGTAGTATCCGGTGGTAGTTTACCTATAGGCCCTGATACAACATCTTCTATTATTAAGTCCGTCATTCTTGGGTTGCCCTTACTTGCCAGTTCACCTATTTCTTCGGGGTCTACTGTGTTTAAGAGAAGCTTAGATAGTCCTATAACTGTCCCTCCTCCCACTCCAGTGCCTGAACAATGTAAGTATTCTCCATTTTTTGCAAAAATACATGCTGTTCCTGATCCAGCACTTAAGATGATTGTAGATTTACTTTTGTCTATACCAGAAAGATGAATAGCGCCTTCTCCAACTGCGTCTACTTCATTGATGTGTTCTACAGGGACTCCATTAATAGAGTCTCCAATATTCCCGTGTTTTCCACCAGTAACGGCTATATGCTCCACTTCGGTCTCAAAATCCAGTTCCGAGAAGATATTCTTAACCAAAGATTCATTTGGTTCAGAATTAGATAAAATCATCTTATGTTCGAGAAAGCCGGTTGTAGATTTCTTTAATGAATCCGTTACTGTGATGCCAAAATCAATTGAAATGCGCATAAAGATTTATTTGTTTGTTGTAAAATATTGTTTAATAGAATTTTTTATTTGATTATTATAAGAGCAGAATATATTTAAGGGGAAAAATGGATATAAGACAACTAGTATTAGTTTGTAAAAATAGAGACCGAGTTGTAAAGAATTTATGCGATCTTTTTGATATAAAAGTTGCTTTTAATGACCCAGGAATTATTTTCTTTGGTTTAGAGAATGCTCTGCTGCCCGTAGGAAACACTTTTATCGAGGTTATTAGTCCAGTGGAAGAAGGCACTACCGCAGGAAGATTTCTTGATAGAAGACAAGGAGATGGCGGCTATATGGTAATTATTCAAGTAGATGATTTTTTGAAGTCTAAAGAAATGGTCAATCAGCAAGGTATTGATATTGTTTTTGAATCTGATGATCCGGCTGCTAGAGCAATCCATTTACACCCTAAGCAAATAGGAGGAGCCATCTTGTCTTTAGATTTTATGGACCCACAAGAAAGTTGGAAATGGGCAGGATCAGAATGGCAAAAATTTGTTGAAACGAAAACGGTAGAGACAATTATTGGAGTACAAATTCAATCATCTGATCCAACTCAAATGAAGAATAGATGGCAGTCTGTTTTAACTTCAAATAACTCTAAGATAGAAGATAAGAATCAAATCAATTTAGATCAAACAAGTATTGAGTTTATAAAAAATGAAGACACTAGAGGAGAAGGGGTGACGGCGTTTAAGATAAAAGTTAAAGACATTAAGTCTATAAAACGCAAAGCCGCAGAGTTAAAATTACTTGTAGACGGAGAGATAGTAATTGGAGGTGTCAAATTTTTTCTAAGCTAAATAAATTTTTTGTTGTTGTTCCATTTGTAGTTGTTTCTTGCGGCGGCGGAGGTGGGAGCAATCCAAGCACACCTACGCTGAATCCAAATAATATTGTTGACCAGACTACTAGTGCAACAAATCTACCAGCCTCGGGTTCTATAACTCTTTCAGGTGATTTTGAAACTGATAAAGCAGCTTATGAGAGTACATCTGAGTATTCTGAACAACACGGATTGGCGTTAATAAATGCTTCTTCAGCCTATGCTAGAGGTGCAACGGGAGAAGGTGCAATAATTGGAATAATGGACTCTGGGGTAGATACATCTCATCAAGAGTTAGACGGAGCTTTTAAGTTAACCAGTGATAGTTACTTGGAATATTCGTCAAGGTCTCCTACAACAGAAGAAAAACGACACGGGACTCATGTTTCTGCTATAGCCTTAGGCGAAAGAGATGGAACAGGTATGCATGGTGTAGCATTTGATGCTCAATTATTTTTTATTTCTATAGAATTAGGTACTGCAGGTGAAGAATATGAACCTGCAACTATTGATTCGACGGTCGATTATTCGGCCATTGATAATTCGTGGTCAACTCTTGAAAGTTATTTCATTGATAGGCAAGTTACAGTTGTAAACGGAAGTTTTGGCTACCAAGGCAATATTAATGACTACACTGAAGAAAATATTAGACAGGCTTTTCCACTAACCATAGATGTTTTAGCTCAAGCAGGAATTCCAGATGCAGATAAAACAATATTTGTTTGGGCGGCGGGTAATGGTGGGGGTTATGCTGATCAGGGAGTAGATTATTCAAGTCCAGAAGTGTTTGGAGGTCTTGCATACCTTATAACTGAATTGAGCACTCATACAGTTGCTGTGGTTTCGGTAGATCCAGACGGCACAATAAGCAGTTTTTCTAATTTATGCGGCGTTGCTAAAGACTACTGTTTGGCAGCACCAGGGAGGTCTATAACAAGTGCTTATTCTCAGGATCCACCTGATACTGCTTATTACGCGCCATTTAGTGGCACATCAATGGCAGCTCCTCATGTTTCAGGAGGTATTGCTCTTTTAGCCGATTATTTTGGCGGTCAGCTGGGAAATACAGAAATCTTAAATAGATTGTTTCAAACAGCTAATAAGACTGGCATTTATGCTGATTCTTCAATTTATGGTCAGGGTTTGATGGACCTTGACGCTGCAACTAAGCCTTTAGGGCAAACAATGATAGCTGTATCCAGTTCACTAGAAGGCCTTCAACATACGGAACTGGGAACATCTATTGGAACTTTGGGTCCTGCTTTCGGTGACTCGTTTATAAATGCAATGTCCAATAAGAATCTTGTAGTCTTTGATCAACTTGGTGCTCCATTTCTTAAGAAGCTTAATTCAACTTATATCAACAAAATGCCGTCTTTGGCTTGGTTAAGTTCTCGCCAGTCAAATCCCTCTCAAAGAGTCCTTGAAGTTCAGGCTAGCCCTAATAGAAATACTGAATTGATGTTAGGGCTTGCTTCTAATAATTATGGTGAACATGACTTGTTTATGAGCTTGTGGGCAAAAAATGATAAAAAATTGAAGTATTTTTCTTTAAAACAAGAAATTTCTAAATCTGGCTTTTATTTTCTTGGGAACGGGATAAGTCCTTCATTATTTTTTGGTAACAATGAAACAAACAAAACTTTCAGTAACGTTCTAGGTAGATCTTCGTCTTATGGATCACCTTTTCTAGACTTTGCTTCAAGCGGTTCCTTTATAGGAGGTGGTATAAGCTTAGGTAATAATTCCACTATTTCTGGGGTTTATTTTAAAGGCAATCATGAAGAACAAGACTCTATGGTCATAAAGCTACCTAGCTCTTCAGGGTTGCTACTTGAGTTTAAAGAAAGCTCTATTGATTCTTCGCTATCTTTACAGATAGGCTTGTTAAAGGAACCAAATAGTTTATTGGGTAGCTCGTTTAATGGAGGATATGGTTCAATAGATGAAACCCAAACATATTTTTCTGGGGTTCAAGCTTCACATGCTTTTTCAAGATTTTATACCACAGGCTCTGTTTTTTTTGGTGAGACTCATACAAATTTATCAGAAACAGGCCTCATAAACTCTATAAATAAATTTACTTCGTCTTCATTTAATTTAGGAATTTTTAAGAATGGGCTACTAAATTCTCTTGATTCTTTTGGTTTTAAAATTACCCAACCCTTAAAGCTGGAAGATGCAGATATAAAATTATCAATTCCTGTTGGGCGGACAAAATACAGAGAAGTACTTTTTGAAGATTATAATCTAAGTTTAACTCCATCAGGGAGAGAGGTCAGAGCTGAGTTTATTTACCAAAGACCAATTTCAAATGGAAATTTATATGCAAGCTTCGGCTACATTAAAGATCAAGGACACATGTCTTTAGATAAGGTAGAGCCTTATATTGCAGCAAATTGGCAGTTTTATCTTTATTAAGACCCTAAAGACTAAAAGTGTGAACTTAATCCGGCTTTAGCTTGTTCATCAATTTCTTTAACTTCTTCAAGCGGTTTGTTGAGCTCAGCCCAATCAATTTCAAAATCGCTATCAGAGTCTTGATACTGAAGAAGACCTAATTCTTCATATAGAGGTTTAACTGTATCAGTCAACAAGCCAATCCTCTTGAGGTTTGGTAAAACCCTAGTAAATAACAAATTTCTAAATTGATCATTCGTCTCATCGTTAGCGATGAGTTCCCTGATGTCATCTTCTGACATATTGAACCATTTAGCTGGTAATTCAGTGTTTATGATTCTGTCTCTCATGATCACACAAGCCTCGTAACAGAACATGGCTCTGTCTTCTAACTCTTCTTCTGTCAGAGTTTGCAGGAATTCTTCAAGATAGTTAACCCCGAATGTGACGTGCCTTGCTTCGTCTCTAATTACATAGTGAACAAGTTGCCTTAAAAGAGGGCAGTTGGTTGTTTCTTTAGTCGTCTGAAAGGCAGCCAAAGCTAGACCTTCAATGATTATTTGCATACCAATGAACTTAAGATCCCATCTTGGGTCTGTAAGAATCTTATCTAGTAGAGCTTTCAGGTTTTTGTTAATTGGATATTCCATTCCGTGAACTCTTTGAATGTACCTATTAAAAACTTCCACATGTCTTGCTTCGTCAAAAGTTTGAGAGGCCGCATAGAGTTTTGCTTGGTAAGTTGGTGCACAAGATACCAATTGAGAAGCAACTAAAAGAGCACCCTGTTCACCATGAAGAAACTGGCTTAGTGCCCAAGCTTGATCATGTCTCATGTATTGGAGTTTCTGATCTTCAGGAAGCATCGAGAGAGGGCCTTCCATTCTTGCTATCAATTCTGCTTTCATAGGAAATTCATCTTTGCCAATATGATTATCCCAGTCCAGGTCTATAGAGCCGTTCCAATTTAATTTTTTACCTAGTTCGTAGAGCTTTTTAATTCTTGTATCGGCATCGGTATAATCCCAATTATATGACCCAACTAAGGGTGTATTAAATATTTCAACAATATCCTCTATATGTTCGGGTTTGAAACCTTCCGGGAGGTCAAATTCCCTGAGTTCTGTCGGAGTTATTTTTAATTCAGTTATTTTCATCTAGATCTAAGCTATTTCTCCATAATCTAGTGGTTTAGAAAGCTCTTCCCAGCTTGTATCTCCACTATTTTCTAAATCTTTAAATTCTAATATCCCCAATTCTTCATATTTTCCGGAAACTTTATCAGTTAAGAGTCCTATTCTTTTAAGGTTTGGCATTATCTTTGTAAACAACAGGTTATTAAATAGACTGGAACCTTCTGATTGATTAATAACTTCGGCAGCTTCATCTACATTCCATCCATAATGTTTCATAACATTTGTAGACCCAAATCTATTTCTCATTACCACACAGGCCTCATAAGCAAATTCTGCTCTCTCTTCCCTTTCCTCCTCTGAGAGAGTCTTAATAAATTCTTCTAGGTAATTAACACCAAACGTTACATGTCGTGCCTCGTCTCTTATTACTAAGTAAAAGATATCTTTCAAGAGAGGGTCCATTGCAGCTGCTCTTTGTCTCTCAAAAGCTGCTAAGGCAAGGCCTTCAATTATAATTTGCATACCAATAAATTTTAGATCCCATCTCGGGTCTGTAAGAATTTTATCTAAAAGTAATTTTAAGCCAGGCATTATTGGGTATGTCCAGCCAATCCTCTCTTGTAAATATTTGTTGTAGACTTCAACGTGTCTCGCTTCATCAAATGTTTGAGAAGCTGCGTATAATTTTGCATTATAGGTTGGAGCGCAAGAAACTAGTTGAGAGGCTACCAATAGGGCTCCTTGTTCGCCATGAACTATTTGGCTTAAGCCGCTTGCGAGTATATGCCAACTGCATTCAATTTTTTCTTCTTCACTTAAATCATCATAAGGTTTAAAGCCTCTAAATTGTTGGAATTCCTGCAAAGTTGCCCAATCTGTGAGAGGGTAGGGTTCTTTAGACCAGTCCAGATCCAGTGTTGTGTTCCAGTTAAGTTTTTTCCCTAGTTCATAGAGTTTACTAAGTCTGTTATCTGCAGTTGTGTAATCCCAGTTATAAGATCCAGTAAGAGGCGTGTTAAATATTTCTATAATATCTTCTACATCTTTAGGTTGTAGTTTGCTTTCTAAGCTATCTTTATCAAAATAACGCAGCCCAGGAGGACATTCTTTTATCTCAGTAATTTTCATAAATGCATTTTAAGCTTTGCTGATATAGGTGTCTAATCAATAAGGGACTATAACTGTACACGGATATAGAGAAATTGATATTAATCAACTTTAAATAAATCTGTTAGTTGTTCTAACATTGCACCACCAAGCTCTTCAGCCCTATGAATTGTCACCGCATTTTTATAATAACGAGTCACATCATGGCCTATGCCTATTGCTATAAGGCTGACTGAAGATTGAGATTCAATTGAATGTATGACTTGTCTAAGATGTAAGTCTAGGAAGTTGTTTTTATTTGTTGAAAGAGTGCTGTCATCAACAGGAGCTCCGTCTGAGATTACCATGAGGATTTTTCTTTGCTCCTGGCGTCTTGCCAGCCTATCATGAGCCCAAATTAAAGCTTCTCCATCAACGTTTTCTTTTAAGAGTCCTTCTCTTAACATGAGCCCGAAATTCTTTTGTCCTCTTCTCCAAGGAGTTTCTGCAGATTTAAAAATAATGTGCCTTATGTCGTTAAGTCGTCCAGGGTTTTCTGGTTTACCATCTTCCATCCATTTCTTACGACTTTCGCCACCTTTCCAGTGTTTTGTAGTAAAGCCTAAGACTTCAGTTTTTACATTACATCTTTCTAATGTTGTGCTGATTATGTCAGCACAAATAGCTGCAACTGTCATAGACCTACCTCTCATAGAACCAGAGCTATCAACCAGAATTGAAACAGAAGTATCCCTAAAATCTGTATCTTTTTCTACTTTGTAACTTAAGGCAGTTAAAGGGTTTGTGATAATCTTATGTAGTTTAGAAGAGTCAAGTATTCCTTCATCTTTATTGAATTCCCAAGAGCGGTTTTGCTGTGCCATCAAGAATCTTTGGAGACGATGCGCTAGTTTAGAAACGGTTGTTTTGCTTGGCCCCATGAGCTGGTCTAAGTGTTTTCTTAGTCTTTGTAGTTCTTCTGGACTACACAGGTCTTCTGCTTTTAATTCTTCATCAAAACTTCTTGTATAAACTTTATAGTTAAAATTAGCAGTTTGTTCAATTAGAGATTCAAGCCAGGACTGATTAGTTAAGACTTCTTCATTTTCATCTACTATTGAATCATCTTCTGCCTCTCCTATCTCAGTATCAATATCTTCGGTACCTTCTTCCATTTCCGAATCTTGAGATATATCTGATTCATCTGGCATCTCTTCTTCATTTTCAGAGTCATCTTCATGAGCATCATCATTATCAGGATCAGTAGAAGGTTCGTCTTCTTCAGATAGAGGTTTAATATCATCAACTTCTAAGACGTGAAGAAGTTGTCTTACTGTTTCAGAGAATTTTATTTGATCCTCTAAAGATTCTTCTAATGCATTTTTAAATGGCAGTCCTTTATTGCGAAGTTCCTTTTTCCAGTGTTTTAAGGATTTAGCGGAATCAAGGCTTATTTTCTCATTTAAAAGTATATTCCTAAACCAAGCTTCTAAAGCTATTTCAAGCACATCTTCTTTTTCTTCTAGAAATTGTGATTCCTTACATTTATCGTCAAATTTAGCTTTAAGATTTGAGGCTACTCCCGGATATTTCTTTGAGCCAAGCACTTCTACTCTCACATCTTCTAAATTAGCTAATAATGCGTTTAGCCTTGGAGTTCCAGCATCTACAGAGATTTTTTCTTTTCTGAATAGTTGTGCACAAGCAGCTGAGTCTGCCTTTCCTCTAAAAGAAGGTAATTCATTCTTATGAGTAGGTGGATTAGGCAAAGAGCTAATGGCTCCAAAATTTATTTCTAAATCAGGATTCTCAGCCAGCGCCCTAGTGGCTGCTGCAACGGCTTCTTTAATTAACTCAGGTGATGGATTCTTTAGTGACATGTAAGGGAAGAGCTAGCCTTCTTCTAAATCTTCGGCTATAGAGTCTTCTAATTCTTCGTTAAAGCACCTTTGATAATATTCTGCAATGATAGTTTTTTCAGTATCGTCACATTTATTTAAGAAAGTAATCTCAAATGATCGAGTTAAATCTTTAAATATTTCATTATTCTCAGCCCAGCTTATAACGGTTCGTGGTGACATAAGGGAAGATATATCCCCGTTGGCGAAACCTTGTCTAGAAAGGTTAGCCACAGATATCATGTTGGAGGCTTCTTCTCTACCTAATTTTGTATCCATAGAAGGTATTTTTGCTAGGACTACTTTTAATTCAAGCTCAGGATCAAGATAATTAAGAGTAGAAACTATGTGCCATCTATCCATCTGGCCTTGGTTAATTTGCTGCGTACCATGATAAAGGCCTGTTGTATCTCCTAGACCAACAGTATTTGCTGTAGAAAATAATCTGAAGCTAGGGTGCGGTTTTATAATTTTATTTTGATCCAGCAAAGTAAGCTTTCCTTCAACTTCCAATACTCTTTGAATTACAAACATAACATCTGGTCTGCCTGCATCATATTCATCAAAAACAAGGGCAGTAGGAGTTTGCAGTGCCCAAGGAAGGATGCCTTCTCTGAATTCCGTAATTTGCTTGCCCTCTTGTAAAACAATCGCATCTTTTCCAAGTAAGTCAATTCTGCTTATATGACTATCTAGATTAACTCTTACACAAGGCCAATTAAGTCTAGCAGCTACTTGCTCAATGTGCGTAGATTTTCCTGAACCGTGGTAACCCTGAATCATAACTCGCCTGTTGTGCGAAAATCCTGCCAAGATTGCTAGAGTGGTATCTTTATCGAATTTATAAGCACTATCAATTTCTGGAACATATTCATTTCCATTACTAAAACTAGGTACTTTTAGGTCTATATCAATATCAAAAGTCTGCCTAACATCTAATTTAATATCTGGAGTTTGGTCATTTATTTCTGTTATTTTATTGTTCATAAAATTTTTATATTTTTCTATCTTATTTTTAAGCGACCCATTATCCCTATTTAGTAAATTTCAGCAAGGATGAGCTCCTGGAGTACAATATCTATATGGAAAATCAAAAATTAAAAGATGTAGAGGGTGTTTGGCAATTAATAAGACAAGAAACAAAAAAAAGAATGGTAGCAGAACCTGTTTTAGCTAGTTTCTTTCATTCTACAATTTTGGAGCATAATTCTTTTTCCTCAGCTATTGCAGACCAATTATCAAATGATCTTTCTAACACCTCTGTTCAGCCAATGATGATTAGAAAAATAATCAGAGAAGCCATCAATTCTAGTAAGGATATTTTAGAAGCAACGGTATCAGATTTAAATGCCGTTAAAGATAGAGATCCGTCTTGTAAATACTTTTCAGAGCCTCTCTTATTTTTTAAAGGCTTTAAGGCGTTGCAATCTCATCGTGTCGCGAGTTGGTTGTGGAGTGAAGAAAGACATACCTTAGCTCATTTTATACAAAGTAGAGCTTCGGAAGTTTATGGCATAGACATTCATCCTGCAGCGGAGATTGGAAAAGGAGTAATGATCGATCATGGTTCAGGTGTAGTGATAGGGGAGACCGCCGTGGTTGAAGATAATGTCTCTATTTTCCAGGGAGTTACTTTGGGTGGTACGGGCAAAGAAACTGGGGATCGACATCCAAAAGTGAGGGAAGGAGCTCTGTTAAGTGCTTCTTCAACTATATTAGGCAACGTGGAAATAGGAAAGAATGCGAAAGTAGCTGCTGGAAGTGTAGTTCTTGCTGATGTTAGGGAGCACACTACAGTTGCAGGGATTCCAGCAAAAGAAGTTGGTGAAGCTAATACGGACATGCCTGCTTATGATGTGGATCACTCAATAAATAACTAATAAGATTATGAATTTTGAAACTATTCTCTATGAGCTAGAAGAAAAAATATTAACTATAACTCTAAATAGACCTGACAGATTGAATGCCTTCACGGGTCAGATGATGGATGAATTAATTTTGGCATTTAAAGAAGCTGGACAGGATGATGAGGTACGAGTAATTATTGTAACTGGAGCTGGCAGGGGTTTCTGTGCGGGGGCAGATTTAGGAGCAGGTGGGGCCACATTCAACAGAGATGAAAATCCCAGGTCTCCTAAAACAGAAGATAAAGAAAATTTAGAATGGATTAGGGATGGAGGAGGTCGAACAACTTTAGCTATTTATGATTGTCCCAAGCCTATAATAGCTGCGATTAATGGACCTGCAGTAGGAGTTGGAGTAACCATGACTCTTCCAATGGATATACGTCTTGCGAGTGATAAGGCTAGGTTTGGGTTTGTCTTTGCTCGACGAGGGCTGGTGCCTGAAGCTGCCTCGAGTTGGTTTCTGCCTAGAATTGTTGGCATTAGCAAAGCACTAGAGTGGACCTATTCTGGCAGAGTTTTTCCCGCCCAAGAGGCTTTAGAAGGGGGGTTGGTAAGATCAATCCATGCTGAAGAAGATCTATTGAATATCGCTAAACAGTTAGCTTCAGAAATAATCGAAAATACTTCGCCTGTTTCTATTTCGATGACACGCCATATGCTTTGGAAGATGCTCGGGGCTGATCACCCAATGGAGGCACACAAGATAGATTCAAGAGCAATATATGAGCTTGGTAAGAGCAAGGATGTTGAAGAAGGTGTAAATTCTTTTCTTGAAAAGAGATCTCCAAATTTCCCTAGTAAAGTAAGTAAAGATATGCCGGAATTTTATCCGTGGTGGGAACCAAAAGAATTTAAATAATTATGAAAAAGAAAGCACTAGATAAGCTTATTAAGCTTATGGACTTGGAAAAGCTAGAAGTAAATTTATACCGAGGACAAAGTGAAAATATTGGAGGCCCTCGTATTTTTGGAGGACAAGTTATTGGTCAGGCATTGGCTGCTGCTGTAAGAACCGTTGAAGAGAAAAGATTGGTCCATTCATTACATGCTTATTTTCTTAGGCCTGGTGATATGGAACACCCAATTATCTATGATGTTGAAAGAACAAGAGATGGTGGGAGTTTCACAACTCGCCGTGTTGTTGCTATCCAAAAAGGAGAAACTATCTTTGATATGGCTTTGTCATTCCAGAAGCAGGAGAAAGGACCTTCACATCAGATTGATATGATGGATATACCTGGTCCAGAAGAATGCACAAGTGAGTTGGAAGTTAGAACGAAAATGATTGATAAAGTTCCTGAAAAATTTAGAGACTTCTTTCTTAGGGAGAGACCTATAGAGATAAGAAATTTACCCGGAGAGGGAATGTTTGAAGCTCCAAAGAAAAAACCTCCTTATCGACATGTTTGGATGAAGGCAGTATCAAAATTACCCGATAACGTTGTATTGCACCAAGCCATTCTTGCATATGCTTCTGATATGGGGCTTTTAAGTACTTCTTTAAATCCTCATAGACTTAGCTTTGCACAAGGTAATGTACAAAGTGCGAGTTTAGATCACGCTATGTGGTTTCACAGGCCGTTTAGAGCAGATAAATGGATGCTCTACTCAACGGACAGTCCAAGTGCAAGCAATGCAAGGGGTTTTAATAGGGGAAGTGTTTATACGGAAGAAGGTGTTTTAGTAGCCTCTGCGGTTCAGGAGGGCTTGATGAGGGTGATCAAATAATAGAGTTATTCTAAATTAGTTGAACCCATCAAAAACAAGTCTATCTCTCTGGCAGCAGCCCTGCCCTCGTTGATGGCCCATACCACCAAAGACTGACCTCTTCTACAGTCACCTGCTGCAAATACCTTAGGATTTGAAGTTTGGTGCACGTTATGTTCAGCTTTGTAGTTACTTCTTTCGTCAAGATCAATAGAAAGAGATTTGCTAATATAATGTTCGGGGCCCAAGAAACCCATTGCAATGAGTATAAGATCTGCTTCCCATTCTTTGTCTGTTCCTTTAACTTCTTTGAAATTATTATCCACCTCAACAGTTTTTATACCTCGAAGAGTTCCATCTTCGTTTCTTAAGAATTCTTTGCCAGATATAGAATATACCCTTGGATCTTTTCCAAATAATTCAGCGGACTCTTCATGACCATAATCTACTTTATGTACTCTTGGAAATATTGGCCAAGGGTTGTTTTCTGCTCTTTCTTTTGGGGGTTCAGCCATAATCTCAAAATTGATTAGTGATTTGCATTCGTGTCTGAGCGAAGTACCAATACAGTCTGTACCGGTATCTCCTCCGCCAATAACAATAACTTTTTTACCTTTAGCTGATATAAATTCACCATTATTATGGTTTGAGTCTAATAAGCTTTTTGTATTTGCTTTCAAGAAGTCCATTGCAAAGTGAACACCTTCTCCATCCCTATTAGGGATCGAGAGGTCTCTAGGTTTTGTTGCTCCTGTTGTTAACAAGACTATGTCGCTATTATTAGTCAATTCTTCTACAGCAACTGAATTATTAGAGTTTCCGCCAATATCAGCGTTAGTAAAAAATTGTATTCCTTCGGTTCTCATTTGTTCAGTTCTTTGGTCAAGAATAGATTTTTCTAATTTCATGTTTGGTATGCCGTACATCATTAATCCACCAATTCTGTCAGCTCTCTCATAGACATTCACGCTATGACCTACACTGTTAAGTTGCTGTGCTGCAGTTAATCCTGCCGGACCCGAGCCTACAATAGCAATTGTTTTACTGGTTCTAGTAGAAGGGATGTTAGGTTTAAGCCATCCATTTTGAAATCCTTTATCTGCAATAGCAAATTCTAAGTTTTTTATAGCTACCGGACTTTCTGTAATACCTAGAACACAAGCACCTTCACAAACTGCAGGGCAAACCCTTCCAGTTACCTCAGGAAAATTATTCGTCTTCATTAATAGATCAAATGCCTCTTCCCATCTATCTTGATAAACCAAGTCATTCCATTCAGGAATCAGGTTATAGACAGGACAGCCTTCCCCTGACTGACAAAAAGGGACGCCACAATCCATACACCTTGCAGCTTGCACTCCTAATTTTTTATCATCATGCTCTGTATAGATTTCTTTGAAGTCAAGAATGCGTTCGTTGGAAGGTCTATAGGGTTCAACCGCTCTAGAAAATTCTTTAAAACCAGTGGATTTACCCATAATTAGAGGGCCTCTATTTGAGTCTGTTTAGATTCTTCAATAACTCTTTTGTAATCAGTAGGCATTACTTTTATGAAGTTATTAATTTGATTGCCCCAGTCGTCAAGTAGACTTTCTGCAACTTTCGATCCCGTATATTTAAAGTGCTTTTCTATTAATTCTTTTAAGTCAGTAAGGTCATTTTTATTTTTTAAATCTTCTAGTTCAAAAGTATCTAGATTACATTTCCTTACAAAATCTTTATTTGGATCATATACAAAAGCTTCTCCTCCGCTCATACCTGCTCCAAAGTTTCTTCCTGTAGGACCAAGAATTACTGCTCTTCCTCCAGTCATGTACTCGCAGCCATGATCTCCAATACCTTCTACTACAACAGTTGCGCCACTATTCCTTACACAGAATCTTTCAGCAGCAATACCTCTAAAATAAGCTTCACCACCAGTTGCTCCGTATAAAGCTACATTGCCAAGCAAAATATTATCTTCAGCTTTAAAGGAACTTTTTTTAGGTGGATATATGATAATTTTCCCTCCTGAAAGGCCTTTTCCAACATAATCGTTTGCGTCTCCTTCTAAGGTCATTGTAATACCTTTAACCAACCAAGCAGCAAAGCTTTGACCTGCAGTTCCATTAAGTTTGATGTTAATTGTATCTTCTGGGAGTCCTTTATCTTCCCATATCTTCGCAACTTCATTTGAGAGCATTGTTCCAACAACTCTGTTGGTATTTACTATTCTTTCTTCGAAAGTGACTTTTGATCCTGTTTCAATGGCATCTTTACTTTTCCTAATAAGAATATTGTCTAATGCCTTATCAAGACCATGGTCTTGATATTGAGTATTATAAACTTCTGTATTCTCAAAAATCTTTTCTGCAGGTTGAAGTATCTTTGAAAAATCTAATCCATTTCTTTTCCAATGATCTATGGCTTTATCAGCTTCAAGACAATCAACTCTTCCTATCATTTCTTCTACTGATCTAAATCCAAGTTCTGCCATAATATGCCTAAGGTCTTTTGCTACCATAAAGAGGTAATTCATGACATTCTCTGGTTTACCTTCAAATTTCTTTCTAAGATCTTTATCTTGGGTTGCTATGCCAACAGGACAGGTATTTAAATGACACTTTCTCATCATAATACAGCCCAGAGTTATAAGTGGGGCAGTTGCAAAACCAAATTCTTCGGCTCCTAGAAGAGCTGCGATGGCTACATCTCTGCCAGTTTTTAGCTGGCCATCAGTTTGTAGGACTACTCTTGATCTTAAATTATTCATAACTAGTGTTTGATGAGTTTCTGCAACTCCTAGTTCCCAAGGAAGACCAGCATGCTTTATCGAGGTCAATGGTGACGCCCCGGTTCCGCCATCATGACCTGCAATAACTAAATGGTCTGTTTTTGCCTTTACAACTCCAGAAGCTATTGTTCCAACTCCTACTTCTGAAACAAGTTTTACACTAATTCTTGCTTCTCTATTAGCATTTTTTAAATCATGAATAAGTTGTGCTATATCTTCGATAGAGTAAATATCATGATGCGGGGGTGGGCTTATTAAACCTACTCCTGGTGTAGAATGTCGTATTTTAGCTATATAGTCATCAACCTTTTTCCCTGGTAATTCACCACCTTCACCAGGCTTTGCACCTTGTGCAATCTTAATTTGCAATTCATCTGCATTTGTTAGATACCACATCGTGACACCAAATCTTCCTGAAGCTACCTGTTTGATAGCAGATCTTTTCGAAATCCCATCATCTAGAGTTTTGAAGCGAATAGGATCTTCTCCGCCTTCTCCTGTGTTAGATTTACCTCCAAGTTCATTCATAGCGATGGCAAGAGCTTCATGGGATTCTGTAGATATAGATCCTAGACTCATGGCTCCAGTAGCAAATCTTTTAACTATTTTTGATTCTGGCTCAACTTTGTTTATATCAATGGGATTATTTTTTGAGGAAAACTTTAGAAGACCTCTCAATGCGCTATCTCTCGTAGTGTGTTCGTTGGCATGTTTTGCAAAGTCCCAATAAGCACTTTCATCATTGTTTCTAGCAGCAATCTGTAGGCTAGAAATAGTTTTGGGGTCCCACATGTGAGAGTCTCCACCATTTCTCCAATGGTAGTCTCCAGGGTTTGGTAAAATAGATACTTTTCCACTATCTTTCTTTGGGTATCCTAGTTCGTGTCTCCTTTCTGCTTCTTTAGACAAGGATTCAAAATTAACTCCTTGAACTCTACTTGCTGTGCCTGGAAAAGCTCGGTTTATTATTTCATCTGATAGACCTACTGCTTCAAATATTTGCGCTCCTTTATATGACTGTAGTGTAGATATGCCTATCTTAGCCATAACCTTTAAGACTCCTTTTTTGACTCCTTTTTTATAAGCTTTAATTAGCTCTTCATAAGAAGTGATATCTTCCGATAGAAGCAACCCATCTTGCTTTGATTGCCAAAGTGCTTCAAAAGCAAGATAGGGATTTATAGCATCAGCCCCATATCCAAACAAGAGACAGTGATGATGGACCTCTCTTGCTTCTCCAGTTTCAATTACTAGGGCAGTTTTTGTTCTCTTTTCAATCTTTACCAAATGTTGATTAACGCTTGAGCAAGCTACTAATGAACTTATTGCAAGACGTTCTTTGCAGAGGTTTTTATCTGATAAAATAATGAACGAATAACCTTCATCAATTGCTAATTCGGATTTTTCGCAAACTTTATCAATAGTCTTTAACAAGCCTTTATAACCATCTTTTTTAAGATAAGTTATGTCTATAACTTTAGTTTTCCAGTCGTATTGATTTAAGTTTTTTATACTGTTTAATTCTATGTTAGACAGAATAGGATTTTTTAATCTTAGCCTGTGTGCATTTTCAGCTTTCGTTGATAATAAATTACCCTCAGGACCAATTAAGCACTCTAAAGACATAATTACTTCTTCTCTTATCGAATCTATTGCTGGATTTGTAACTTGTGCAAAGAGTTGTTTGAAGTAATCGAACATTAAGCGAGGTTTATCGGATAAGCAGGCTAGTGCTGCATCATTACCCATAGAGCCTAAAGGGTCTCTGAGTTCTGTCACAAGAGGCATCAACATGAATTGCATGGTTTCCGTTGTATACCCAAAAGCTTGCATCCTAGAAATAAGATCTTTCTCTATAAATTCTATGTTATCTTCAGATTTCTTTAGAGCTTTAAGGTCAATAATTTGTTCAGAGACCCACTTTCCATAGGGTTTTGATTTGCAGATATCTGATTTTATCTCTTCGTCAGGAATCATGCGTCCTTGCTCAAAATCAATTAGGAACATTTTTCCAGGCTGAAGTCTCCCTTTTATTAATACTTCATCGGGGTCTATGTCTAATACACCAACTTCTGAAGCCATTATTACCTTGTCATTTTTTGTAATGTAGAACCTGCTAGGCCTTAAACCATTTCTATCAAGTACTGCTCCAACGCATTTTCCATCTGTGAAAACTATAGATGCAGGACCATCCCAAGGCTCCATCTGGGAGGAAGCATATTCGTAGAAATTTTTCTTCTCATCTGACATGTTAATATCAGATTGCCAGGCTTCAGGTATCATCATCATGACTGATTCTTGGAGCGTTCTACCAGTAAGAATCAAGAATTCTAGGATATTATCAAAAGTTCCAGAATCTGTGCAGTCTTGTTCAGCAATAGGAAATAAATCTTTTAGTTTAGGTCCATAAGATTCACTTTGTGATAACCCTTGTCTGGCTTTCATGGAGTTAATATTGCCCTTTAAGGTGTTTATTTCTCCGTTATGGCACATATACCTATTTGGTTGTGCTCTATCCCACGAAGGAAATGTGTTTGTGCTAAAGCGGGAATGAACCATAGCTAGGTGAGTTTGAAAATCATTATCTTCAAGGTCTGGGTAAAAGGGAAAGAGTTGCGAAGGAGTTAGCATACCCTTGTAAACGATAATCGTTGAAGAAAGACTACATGCATATAAAAGTCCTGCCTCAGTTAAATTATGATGATCCCTTAATTGATGGCTGAACTTCTTTCTTATTAAGAATAGCTTTCTTTCAAATTCTTCTTGGTTTATTGAATCTTCTTTACCGATGAACAACTGTTCTATATAAGGTTGTGCTTTGAGGGAAGCAGGTCCTACATCAGCTTTTTTAGGATCAACAGGAACCTCTCTCCAACCAATAAAATTCTGATTTTCTTCATTAATTACTGATCTGATTAGGTCTTTACAAAATTTCCTTTGATCATCTGACTGAGGTAAAAATATATTTCCTACTGCATAAGAGCCTTCAGGCGGGAGGCAAAAATTTAGTCTTTTACCTTCTCTTTGGAAGAAACCATCTGGAATTGCCGTTAAGATCCCAGCACCATCTCCAGTATTTTCTTCAAACCCACATCCTCCCCTGTGATCCATCTTAGAATTTACCTGGAAGGCGTTGTCCATTATTTCTCTAGAAGGAATGCCTTTGATATTTGCAACAAGACCAACACCACATGAATCTTTCTCAAATTGAGGATCATAGAGACCTGCCTTCGGAGGAAGTCCAAATTTATAAGGTCTTTTAAAATCTTCTTTCATCTATTCACTTAAATTAAGAGGTCAAAAAATCCCACAACATAAAAATGCTGTGAAATATTTTCTAATTTGTGTCTTAGGTGCGCAGGTACAGGTATTTTACCCTCTGATTAGTATTCAGGAAAGTAAAAAAAAATTATAGGCAAGAGTCTATAATTTCTAATATTAGAGATTTCTCAATACCTTTAACACTCTTAGCTAGACCCAAATTCTCAAGAACTACTAGATTTAATACATTTCCTCTTTTTTTCTTATCTCCCAACATGCATTCATAGAGGTCTAAAGAATTTATAGTTTTCCTTATTTTAGTATCTATTTTAGCTCGATTAAATAACTGCTTTACTCGCTCACAATCTTGCTGAGTAATATTTCCAATTCTTACAGACATTTCAAGGGCCATAATCATTCCTATAGCTACTGCTTCTCCGTGATTATAGTTTTTAAAATCTCCTATTAACTCAAGCGCATGACCAAAAGTATGACCAAAGTTAAGCAAAGCTCTAATACTCTTTTCTTTTTCATCTTCTCTAACAATTTCTGCTTTGATTTTTATAGATCTGCTGATGGCTTCTTCTGTTATTTCGGAATCTAGTTCAATTATTTGTTCAATATTTTCTTCTAACCATGAAAAATAACCGATATCACGGATAAGACCATGCTTTATCATCTCCGACAGCCCGCAGCTTATCTCTCTTTTCGGAAGAGTGCTTAGGAATGCTAAATCTGCTAAGACCCCGAGAGGTTGGTGAAAGGCTCCAATCATATTTTTCCCTTTTGGATGATTTATTGCGGTTTTTCCTCCCACCGATGCATCAACTTGGGACAACAAAGTGGTTGGTATTAGAAAAAAATCTACCCCTCTTTGGTAAGTTGCAGCTGCAAAACCAGAAATATCGCAGACAATACCTCCTCCTAAGCCAATGATTAAGCAGTCCCTGCTAAATTTATTTTCTATCAGAGTTGAATGTATTTTAGATAGTGTCTCTTGGGATTTATTTTGCTCATTAGCATTTATTTTTATAGATTCTAGTTTTAGAGTTTCTTCATTTATCAATTTCTTAAATTTGATAATTAGAGCTCCACTAATAGCAGAATCATGTATAAGAAGAACTTCTTTATTTGATACAAATTTTTCTAAATTGCTGTAGTTAATAATTTTACTTCCAATTTTGATATTGTATGACTTGGTAGTTAAGTCTAAATTTACAGTTTGCATGGTCTTATTTATATTTCTTTATTCTTTTAAGAATTTCATGAAGAATATCATTATGACTTCTCTTGCCTTCTTTTATAGTGATATTTGCAACTTCTCTATATAGGGGTTCTCTTTGTTCTTTTAAATCTCTTAAAATAGATTCTTTGTCTTCAGAATCTAGCAAAGGTCTTGATTTATCCAGTAGGGTTCTTTCTAATTGAGTTTGAACTGATGCTTCTAGATAAACTGCCAGGCCTGAATCTTTTAACAGTTTCCGATTATCTTTTCTAATTACAACACCACCACCAGTAGAAATAATAGAATCTTGTTCTTGGCAGACTTTCTTGAGCATCTCATTTTCACGTTCTCTAAATTTTTTCTCACCTTCTATATCAAAAATCCATGATATTTCAGCACCCAATTGCTTTTCAATCTCTAGATCAATATCAATAAAGTTAATTTCTAAGCTTTTAGCTAATTTCTTACCTATTGTTGTTTTGCCAGATGCCATCGGACCAATCAAAAAGATACGCATTAATATATTATAACGAAACCTGGATCAAATGAGGTTTATGAAAATTAGCACAAATATTTTTAACAACTTTTTAATAAGACTTTTTCTTCTTTTTATGAGCTTATTTTTGATGACTATTGTCAGTCTAAATTTGTATATGGATAGCAAGTTGCCTGATGAAAAAAAAATAAGAGGTATTGAACTGCAAATTCCTTTAAAGATCTTTACCGCAGATAAAAAATTAATTGGAGAGTTTGGAGAAAAGAGAAGAACAGCTTTGAAGTTTGAAGCCATTCCTAATTACTATGTAAATGCTGTGCTAGCGGCAGAAGATGATGATTTTTTTAATCATTCAGGCGTTAGTTATTTGGGGTTGGTTAGATCTTTATATAGATTGGCTATATCTGGCAGAGTCCAAGGAGGGGGTAGTACTATAACAATGCAGGTTGCTGGTAATTATCTTACTAGCAGAGATATAAATATTTTTAGAAAGATAAAGGACATATTTCTAGCTTATAGACTTGAAAAAACTTACTCCAAAGAAGAAATTTTTGAATTCTACGTGAATAGAATTTTTTTTGGTAACCGGGCTTATGGAATAGCAGCTGCCAGCGAAGTTTATTATGGAACAACTATTAAAGAATTAAATCTAGCCCAATGGGCCATGATCGCATCACTTCCTAAGGCACCTTCTAGTATTAACCCTTTGGTCAATCCTAAAAGGGCGCTGGCAAGAAGAAACTGGGTTCTTGGGAGGATGTTAGAACTAGGTTCTATTTATCCAGAACAATATGATTTAGCTGTAAAAGCTCCATTAACAGCAACCTATCATGGTCTTGTTTCAGAGGTGACAGCTCCGTACTTAGCTGAATCAATAAGAAGGTCTATGATCCAAGAGTATGGTCTAGATGCTTACAAAGAAGGTTATGAAGTTTTTACAACTCTTAATTCTAAGAAGCAGAATACAGCAAATGAAGCAGTTAAGAGAGGTTTGGAGATTTATGACAAAAGGCATGGATTCAGAGATCCAGAAAATTATTTAGATTTATTCCCGGAAGATTTTTTCCTGCTTTCAAAAGAGGAGAGACTAAATTTTATCGAATCAAATCAAGACGAAGAATTAGACCCCTTCGAAGAGGCCCTTAACATGCTTGATGGTTTAAATAATACTCAAACTAGATTTCCTGTGTTGGTAGTAGACATAGAAGAAGATCTTAAAGTAATGAGCTTTGATAAAACGGTATATATCTTGAAATGGTCTGAAGATTTAAATTGGGCGAGGCCTTACATAAATGAAAATAGAAGAGGTTCAAGACCAAAAGCGTTTGCCGATCTTTTAGAAAATGCTGATTTGATTTGGATCCAGAGAGGATTATCAAAAGATAGTCTTACTCTAACTCAAGTACCTGAAGTTCAAGCTGCTTTAGTATCTTTAGATCCACAAAGTGGAGCCATCGAAGCTTGGGTGGGAGGCTATGACTTCTTTTTAAGTCAATTTGATAGAGTAAGTCAATCTTCTCCTCTATTAGGTTCTAATTTTAAGCCTTTTCTTTATGCAGCAGCTTTTGCAGATAATTTTACTGCTTCATCTCTAATAAATGATGCTCCAATTGTATTTGAAGATATTGCATTAGAAGATAAATGGCGCCCAAAGAATGCAAGTGGAAAATTTTATGGCCCAACTCGATTAAGAGAAGGTTTGTTGCAAAGTAGAAACTTAGTCTCTATTAGACTGTTGAGAGAATTAGGGGTAGAGAAAGCTAGAACATATGCCGAGAAATTTGGGTTTGATAAAAGCCGGTTACCTGCTGACTTATCTTTAGCATTAGGAACTGCTTCTTTGAGCCCCCTTAAGAATGCTACTGCTTTTGGTGTTTTTGCTAATGGTGGAAAGAATATAGATTCATATTTTATTAATAAAATAGTTGATAGGTCGGGCAAAATTATTTTCGAAAAAAAGGAGATACAAGAATCAATTCAAGTTATAGATGAAAGGATAGCTTTTATTATAAAAGATATACTTCAAGAAGCTGGCAGAAGAGGAACTGCTAATAAAATATCAGAACTTAGCAGAAATGATTTTTCCGGTAAAACAGGCACCACTAATGAAGCAGAAAGCACCTGGTTTACGGGCTTTAATGATTCATTAGTGACAACTGTTTGGGTAGGATTCGATAAGTCTCAGAGCCTTGGAAATAGAGAATATGGATCTTCTGTTGCTTTACCTATATGGATGGACTTCGTAGGAAATAATTTGGAAGACATACCTTTAAATAATTCTTCTCCTCCAGAAGGGATTGTAGTTGTAAAGATAGATAAGACTTCTGGAAAAAGATCCTCTGATAATTCAAATAATTCTATGTTTGAATATTTCTTGGAAGAAAATAGTCCTTAAGTTAACTAATTACTAAGCGCTGAAAGCAATAATTCAATCTGATCTGAAGCCCTAGAAGGGGCGGTTGTTTCAAACCCGGACCTAACAAATTGTTGTATTAATCCTTCCGCAGTAGCTAGAAGCAAGTTTGCAGAAGCCGCAGTTGATAGAGAAAGCTTTTTCTTTGTTTCTTGCTCATACTTTTGTAAATTCTGTTTAATTTGTAATTCAATTTTGGAGAATAAGAGAATAATTCTTTCATCTAAAGTCGATTCTTCTACTGAGAAGGCCTCTCTGGTCAACAATCTAGCTAAGCCAGGGTTTTTCTCACTAAACGAAATTAACAACAACAATATTTTTTTTACTTTGATCAAATAATCATCACTAGATTTATTAATATTGCTTATAAGTTCAAACAAGTTTTGCTCGCAAAAATCTACCAGACCCGCATAAATTTTTCTTTTGCTTGGGAAGTGTCGGTATATTGCTGCTTCTGTAATACCACATTCTTGAGACAGTAGCGCTGTAGTTACTTTCACAGGCCCTTTTTTGCTCAACATTTTAGCTAAACTTTGCATGATATCTAGTTGTCTAGGTTTAAGCTGGCTCATGATTTTTTAAGAGATTAATGTGCCCACACCTTCTTTAGTTAATATTTCTAACATTACAGCATGGGGAACTCTGCCATCAATTATATGGGCTGAACTAACGCCACTTTTTGCAGCTTCTACTGCTGCTATTAGTTTAGGTACCATTCCGCCTTTGACTATACCATTCTTTAAGATTTTATTTGCTTTAGCTGAACTAATTTTTGACAAGAGCTTGCCTTTTTTATCAGTTATACCTTTAACATCTGTAAGAAGAATTAATTTTTCAGCACTCAATGATTCAGCAACTTTACCTGCCACCGAATCGGCATTTATATTTAAATATTGGGATTTTTTATCAAGCCCTATTGGAGAAATGACCGGAACGATATCTTGTAAGATTAGATTTTTTATTTCCCTCGTATTTATCTTGTCGACTTGTCCTACAAGGCCTAAATCTAATCCAGATTCATTGATTAACTTTGATGCCCTAACTATTTTAGAGTTTTTAAAGTTTAATCCTTTAGATTGCGCACCAGATTTCGAAATAAGACTAGATATTTCATTATTTACTTGAATGCCTAAAACTTTCTTTACCACAGCCATTGTTGCCTTATCTGTGATCCTATGTCCAGATTGAAAATCAGAGATGACACCGGCTTTTTTTAGTTCTCTGGCAATTTGTGGACCGCCGCCATGTACAATCACTGGCTTCATACCAACTAACTTCATCAGTGCAATATCTCTAGCAAACCCTCTTTTAAGAGATTCATCTGACATGGCGGCGCCACCGTATTTGACTACTATTATCTTTCCATAGAATCTTTGGATATAAGGCAACCCTTCGCTAAGGACTGAAGCAATATTTTCAGCTTGTTTTCTAGTAATACCCATCTTTAAAAATCCTCGAAATTGTATTCAATTTCATCAAGAACTTCTTTAAATTTATGTTTAATATGATCCAAGGCTTCTTCTGAATTAGCTTCAAAACGCAAAACAAGAACAGGAGAGGTATTAGATGCTCTGAGTAATCCCCATCCATCAGGAAATTCTAATCTTACGCCATCAATGTCAATTAAATTAGCTTCCGGAAAATTATAGGTTTTCTTAAAAGATTCTACGATTTTAAATTTCTCATCGTCCGAAGAATATAGGTTAATTTCTGGTGTTGAACAAAGGTACGGAAGTTTATCAAATAGGTAATTGCTTTCTTTCCTTTCAGAAATAATTTCAAGCAACCTCGCTGCGGCATAGATTCCATCATCGAAGCCAGGCCATCTATCATTAAAAAATATATGTCCGCTCATTTCTCCACCTAAGAGAGCTGACTCATTTCTTATGGCTTCTTTAATAAAAGTATGGCCGGTTTTGCACATTATGGGAATGCCATTTTTTTTTGTTATTGATTCAGAAAGAAGGTTTGAACATTTAACGTCGAAGACAATTTTTGAGTTGGGAGAAGAATTTAATATACTTTCTGAGAAAATTATCATTTGCATGTCAGGGTAGATTATTTCTCCTAAAGGAGAAATTACACCTAGTCTATCGGCGTCACCATCAAAAGCGAGTCCAATATCTAAGTTAGATCCAACAACTAAATCTATTAAGTCTTTTAAATTCTCAGGCCGTGAAGGATCGGGGTGATGATTAGGAAAGTCTCCATCTAGCTCGCAATAAAGGTCATGAACTTTACATCCTAATTTTTCAAAAGTGTCCTTCGCATGTACACTTCCTGCGCCATTACCGCAGTCTATAGCTATCTTCAAAGGACGTTTTAAAGATATATCATTGATAATGCTTTGTTGATATTCTTCTAAGATACTAATATCTCTAATAGATCCCAGACCCTTTTCAAACAGTTCTTTTTCAATTTTCGTCTTTATAAGTTGTATCTCGTTACTCAGCAGAGATTTTCCATTAATAATTATTTTGAAACCGTTATATTCAGAAGGATTATGACTGCCAGTTATAATTACACCATTAGAGCAGTCCAGTTTATGAGTTGCAAAATATAATACAGGACTAGGAACGATACCTATATTGATTACGTTACAACCAGACTGCATTATTCCTCTTGTAAGCCACTTAAACATGTCTGGACTAGAGTTTCGACCGTCTCTACCTACTAAAAACTCATTTCCGCCTGATTTTAGTGTCAGCGATCCAAGGGCTTTTCCTAATCCTACAACTACATCTTCATTAAGATCTTCGTAGGCAATGCCCCTTATATCGTTGGCTCGGAAAATATTTTTATTTAGAGTCATCTTTATTGATTATTTAGAGGTTATTGTAATTATATAGATTTATGAAGGTTAATTAATCTAGGAATTAAGTTATTTATAGATAAAATAAGCTTTTTAATACTTAGAGGAATATTTTGGACCTATCAAAAAATCAAGGTTCTATTTGGTTAGATGGAAGAATGGTAGATTGGCAAGAGGCCAATGTACATGTATTAACTCACACTCTTCATTATGGCGTGGGTGTTTTTGAGGGAGTAAGAGCATACAACACTCCAAAAGGTCCTTCCATATTTAGACTTCAAGATCATACCGATAGACTCTTTAAGTCTGCTGGTATCGTCAATATGGAAATACCGTATGCCAAAGAAACTATAAACAATGCTCATATTGATGTTGTAAATTTAAATAATCTTGAAGAGTCTTATATTAGACCTATGTGTTTTTATGGCTCTGAAGGAATGGGATTGAGGGCAGATAATCTTAAAGTGCGTACTATGGTTGCGGCTTGGGAATGGCCTTCTTATATGGAACCAGAAGCTAGAGAGAAGGGTATTAAAGTAAAGGTTTCTTCTTATAAGAGACAGGTTAGGAACCCTGTTTCTTCTGCAAAAGTAAATGGAAATTATGTAAATTCAATAGTTGCTCTCAATGAAGCCTTAGAGGCTGGTTTCGACGAAGCCTTATTGTTGGATGAAGAAGAAAATGTTGCAGAAGGCAGTGGAGAGAATTTTTTTATAGTCAAAAATGGAATTCTGAAGACGCCGGATTTAGAAGCGTCATTGGATGGCATAACAAGAAGAACAATTATTCAGCTTGCAAAAGATATGGGAATGGAGGTAGAAATTATAAAAATTAAGCTTCATGATGTTCTAGAAAGTGACGAAGCTTTTTTTACGGGAACTGCAGCTGAAGTTGTACCTATAAACTCTGTAAATAATGAATCTCTAGGAAATGGTTCTAGAGGACCAATTACAGAAATTTTACAATCTACCTATTTTGACCAAGTCAGAGGACTCAGAGATGAGAACTCAAACTGGCATAGCTATGTAAGATAAGAGCGGTTAAGTTTTAAATGAAGATATTAATTGTTGCCCCATCTTGGGTAGGTGATTCTGTTATGGCACAGAGCCTATACAAAATAATTAAAGGTTCTAATTCTGAGAATAAAATAGACGTTTTAGCCCCTCAATGGTCTTTGGGTATTCTTAATAGGATGGATGAAGTTGAGAATTTAATTTGCTCACCATTTGGTCATGGAGAGGTAAGAATTAAAGATAGAATAAAATTTGGAAGGAGTTTGAGAGAGAAATCTTATACTCAAGCAATAATTCTAACTAATTCTTTAAAGTCATCCTTCGTACCTTTTTTTTCAAATATTCCAAGAAGAACAGGGTGGTTAGGTGAGATGCGATTTGGTTTTATCAATGATATTAGAAGAGTCAATAAAGATAGAAATAAGCTTATGATAGAGAAATTTGCATGTCTCTCAGGTGATGCGTTGGATAAGCAGGATTATAAAATTCCCTTGCCGTCTTTAAGAGTTGATTCTTTAAATCTATTAAAATTATCAGAAAACTTTGGTTTTGATGAACACAATAAAACTTTAACTATTTGTCCGGGTGCGGAGTTCGGACCGTCCAAGCGTTGGCCAGCTAATTATTTTGCAGAAGTTATCAGAGATTATTTATCCAAGAATTGGCAAGTTTTCATTTTGGGGTCTAAAAATGACATAGTAATATCTAAAACAATTGAAGATCAGGTTCCTAAGAATGATAGAGAACTTTTATTTAATTTTACCGGGCTTACTAAGATTGAAGAAGCAATAGATTTATTATCAGTAAGTGACTTGGTATTGACAAATGATTCAGGCTTAATGCATATAGCAGCTGCAGTAGATGTAAAATTATTAGCATTATATGGGCCTACTTCACCAAAATTTACTCCCCCTCTCTCTAAGAAAGCAAAGATAATACAGAAAATAGAAGGTTTTGAAAAAACAAGAAAAGGAAGACTAGAAGAAGGCTATCATCCTAGTCTTTCAATGATTCATCCTTCAGAAGTCTTAGAAAGTTTATTAGATTTAAGTAAAGAAATTTTTAACTAGATAAATCTTTCTTAAGAAAAGAAAACTCGTAAGTCCTTTGACTAATATTAAATAGCTCAAAACCCATCTTCTCTAACTTTCTAACTGCTTGAATAGTTTTATTTATAGGTATTCCTTTATACATATGATGAAATTCTATTAATATTTGATTAATTGAAACTCCATTTGAGAGGAGGGAGTCGATAACTTCGTATTCTGCTCCTTCTATATCCATTTTTAGAAGATCTATAAAATTATGATTCAGTTCAGAAGCTATAGTTTCTAGATTTTTTACTGGCGCCGTTATTAGGTCTTTATCATCTTCATCATATCTTTTAACTGGAGAAAAATGAGTGGAAGATGCTCTGGCAGGTGGGAAAAAATTCATGGTTCCATTTTCAGCTGCCAAACCAATAGGGTGGAATTTAAAATTATCTGGCAAAGATTGATTCTTTACCCATTCAACTGATCTAGGAGTTGGATCAAAAGCATGAATTACTACATTAAATTCATTTATAAGAGCTAGATCAAAATCAATATTTGAACCTACTCCAACTGAATATACCACGCTATCGCTTTTGATTTTGGATTCATCTATTACCCATCCGTGATCTCCCCCAAAGAGTTTAGAGTTTTTACGAAAAGATGGTATAACTCCAAGTCTAGTAAGCTTTCTTCTTCTAATTCTTTGTTTTGTTTTTGTAAAAATAGACATATTAGATTATTTTATCTCAGTTTAAGATTCCTATAAATCACTCTTAACTTGATTACGAGATAGAATATTAATAGTAAATATAAAAAATCTGTGAATACAACTATCTTCTTAGACGAAAACATAAATGATCTTTTTTCTAAAGGAGATGTTTATGAGATTGCCAGGAAGATAGAAGGAAGAGTTTTTAGAGAGACTGCAAATAGAATAACTAAGGAATTTAGTTATCAAGGGGTAAGCTATTTTATTAAATATCATGGAGGAATTGGGTGGACGGAAATATTTAAAAATCTATTAAAGTTTAGGTTGCCAACTATTGGCGCTAAGAGAGAGTGGAAAGCAATCAATAGATTAAATAGTTTAAATATCAAATGCCCTGAAGTAGCAGCAATTTGCTATCGAGGCCTTAACCCTGCGAATTCAGAATCCTTCCTTATAACTAGATCTTTAGAAAATACTATTTCCTTAGAGGAAGCATTAAAGCTAGAAAAATTTCAATTATTAAAAACCAGCGTCAAAAGAGAATTTATCAAAAGAATTGCTGAAATTTCAAAAAAGATGCATGACGGAGGAGTAAATCATAGGGATTACTACTTATGCCATTTCCTTGTGGATATTAACTTAGATGCAACAAAGGATATTTATCTAATAGACTTGCATAGAGCTCAACTCAGGTCAGTTGTTCCTAGAAGATGGTTAGAAAAAGATATAGGTGGTCTTTTTCATTCGGCATTGGGTTTTGGTTTAAGTGAAAGGGATCTTTATAGATTTTTATGTTCTTATTTTAATTTACCAATAAAGAAGGCTTTAGAAAAGCATTCTGTCTTTGTAAAAAAATCTGTAAAAAGAGCTTTTTCTATGTACATGACACCACTATTAAAAGAAATTAGTATTTCTTCGAAAAAACAACAATTGCCTAATTCTAGTTATTTTAAGGAAGATACTGGGAGATCTAGATGGATTGCTAAGAAAGCATTTTTGACAAGAGAAATGAAAGAAGTTGTAACCAACCTCGGTTACTTTATGAACAGAGGGGATATTATCAAGAATGAGCAGGGTCATCGAATAGTTAGTATTTATATTAACGATAAGAAATTTTTTATTAAAAAATATCAAATGAAGAGTTTGTTCCATATTGCAAGAAAGATTTTATCGAAGAGCAGAGCTTATAATGCCTGGATAGCTAGTCATTGGTTCAGAGTAGCTGGACTTAATACTTTTGAGATTGTTTGTGTGTATGAAGAATATAATATATTTACAACTTTGGATTCATACCTTATTTCGGTGTCTTTAGAAGGGCTTAGATTAGATGAAGCCTCACAAAGTGATGATAATGCTTTGATGATAGTAGCTAAAATACATGCTTTTTTTAAAAGACTTCTTTGGATAGGTTTTAACCATGGTGATGCTAAAAGTTTAAATTTCTTTTTTTATAAGAATAAACTTTTAACTTTTGATCTAGATATTTCAAAGAAAAGAAATCTTTCTTTTTTAATCAAAAATAGCAGAGAAAGAGATATTAAAAGAATTTTAAGAAGTTTTTTAAATTCAGATAAAATACATGATCTTCTTTCCAAGAGATTATTAAATAATTCTTAAAAAATAAATTGAAGATAGCTCTACTCAGTTACAGGAGCCATCCCTTTTCGGGAGGGCAAGGGATTTATGTAAAGCATTTAAGTAACGCTTTACATAAACTTGGACATGAAGTTTATGTTCTTTCCGGTCCTCCTTATCCACAGCTATCAAAAGGAATTGAACTTATTAAAATACCCAGTTTAGATTTATTCTCTGTTGAAAGTAGAGTTAAGGCGTTTAGGTTAAGGTTCCTTTTTTCTCCATTAGACCTAATAGAATGGCTTGGCATATTATCTGGAGGGTTTCCGGAGCCTTATGTGTTTGGTAAAAGATTAGAAGCTTACTTAAGAGGAACAGAAATTAAATTTGATGTTCTGCTTGATAATCAGTCCCTTTGTTATTCTCTATTAGATATACAAAAGAGTTTGCCTTTAGTAACTACAATTCATCATCCAATAACTAGAGACCATAAAATTGCATTAGAGAATGCTAGGAATTGGAAAGAGAGACTCTCAACAAATAGATGGCATGGCTTCCTTAAGATGCAGAAAAAGGTTGCACCCAGGTTACATCAGATTGTCTGTCCTTCAATGCAGTCTAAACATGATGTAATAGAAGAATTCTTGGTAAATCCAAATTCTATTGAGGTTGTTCTGAATGGGGTAGATATTAAGACTTTCAAGAATAGAGTAGGAAAAAAAATTCATACAAATCGTATAGTAACTACTGCAAGTGCTGACATACCACTTAAAGGGTTAAAATATCTAATTAGTGCTTTACCAAAAATTATAAAAGAATTTCCTGATACTCACCTTAAAGTTATTGGCAGGCCTCCTAAAGGGGGTATAAGAAAACTAATTTCCATTTTAAATTTGAACGATAGAATTTTCTTTCATTCTGACCTCACCGAATTAGAGGTAGTAGAAATTTACTCTTCCGCTGAGATAGCAGTTATACCCTCTCTATACGAAGGATTTGGATTTGGTGCAGGAGAAGCTATGGCATGTGGAGTTCCTCTTATTTCTACCTCTTCGGGCGGCTTGAAAGAAGTCATAGGAGATGCTGCAATTATAGTTGAATCTGGATCTAGTGAAGAAATAGAAAGAGCTGTCATTGACCTCTTTTCAAATTCAGATAAACAAGAGCTATACTCGCGCCTAGGAAGAAAAAGAATGGAAGATAAATTTGACTGGCAAGGATCAGCTAAACAATATTTAAAGATTTTTAGAGAAGCAATAAATAATTTCAAAACTAATTAATGCAAACTATTCGTTTTGATAACCTAGAATTAGAAGCTGACAGTTCTGTTTTGGACATGGGGTGTGGTGAAGGAAGACATACAATTGGTTTGTTTGTTGATCAACGTATCAATGCTTTTGGTTTTGATCTTTCTATAAAAGATCTCAATATTGCAAGAGAGAGGTTAAAGGATTTTCCGATAGAAGAAGATAATAACTCTTCCTGTCTTTTTGGAGTTACTAACATTGTAAGATTGCCTTTTTTGGAAGGCACATATGATGCAGTCATTTGCTCAGAAGTTCTTGAACATGTTGATTCTCCAAAAGAATCTATTAAAGAATTAATAAGAGTCTTGAAACCAGGAGGTATTCTAGCTTTAAGTGTTCCAAGATTTTTCCCAGAATGGGTTTGCTGGAGACTGTCAAAAGGATATCAACAGATGCCAGGAGGTCATGTAAGAATATTTAAGCACAATACTTTAAAAAAATTGGCTACGAGTGAAGGGATGTCCTATATAAGTTTTCACTGGGCCCATGGTTTACACTCACCTTATTGGTGGCTTCAATGTTTATTTTGGACCAGCAGAGAAAATTCCTTTTTAATTAAGCAATACCACAAGTTTTTAGTTTGGGACTTAATGAAAAAACCACTCTTAACAAGAGTATTAGAGTTTATTCTGCAGCCTCTCATAGGTAAAAGCGTCGTTATGTATTTTAGAAAACCACTAAATGATTAAATCAGATAGTCTCAATTTTTATGAGGATTCTTTAAATTATATTCTGGAAGTTCAATCTCCAGAAGGTTCTATTTGCTGGGAAACAAACGAAAAGTTGGATCCTTGGGATCATATAGAAGCCGCGATGGGTCTTATTATTGGAGGTAAAGAAAAAGAAGCAAAATTAGCATTTACTTGGTTAAAAGAAAATCAAGAAGAAGATGGATCTTGGTTTGCTGAATATAGAAATGGGAAACCCTCTTGCCAAAGAAAAGAGTCTAATTTTTCTGCCTATATTGCAACGGGTCTTTGGCACTATTATTTAATAACTAAGAATAAATGCTTTTTGGAAGAAATGTTTCCCACGTTAGATGTAGCAATGAATTTTGTTATTTCTTTGCAAACTAGTTTTGGAGATATTCAGTGGGCTAAAGAAAATAATAAAATTTTAGATGATTCTTTGATAACTGCCTGTAGTTCAATTTATAAGAGTTTAGACTGCGCAATTTCTATTTATAAAATATTAGAATACGACCCCAAACATCTCGTAAAAGGAAAGCAACTACTCAAGATTTGCTTACTAGATAATCCTCAGCGATTTGATAGAAGCTGGAAGAGTAAAAGTAGATATAGTATGGATTGGTATTATCCAGTTATGTGCGGGATAGTTATAAATGAAGATGCTAATAAAAGAATAGCAAGCAGATGGGATGAATTTATCGTAGATGGAATAGGATGTAAGTGTGTTCAAGATGAACCTTGGGTGACTATTGCAGAGAGCTCAGAACTTGTTGTGGCCTTGGTATCAATAGGAGAAATTAAGAAAGCCAAGGAAGTCTTTAGTTGGCTTCATCAATTTAAAGATAAAAAAGATAATTTATATTGGACAGGCTATGTTTATACTGATGATAAGTATTGGCCGGTGGAAAAGCCAACCTGGACTGCTGGTGCAGTTCTTCTTGCAGCCGATAGCCTTTTTGAGTTTACTGAAGGCAGTAAGTTGTTTTTAGAGGAGTGGGGGGATCGAGATTATGAAGGAACTGAATAGTCCTAACAATATTCATCATTTAGCATTTTTATGCAGAGATGCTGAACAAACAAGATGGTTTTATGAAGATGTAATGGGGTTTAAGCTCGTGGCTGCGTTAGATTTTGAATCTTCGCCAGGTAAGGGAGAGCCTTTAGAGTATATGCATCTATTCTTTGAAATGGGGAACGGAGATCATATTGCTTTTTTTGATATTCCTGACGAACTTAATGAATCAGATTTTTCTTTAACTAGTGGTTTTAAAAAGCATGTTGCATTTGAAATATCTACTTATAAAGAAATGATGGAATGGAAAGAGCATTTAGATGAGCATATAGGTAATGTTTCTGATCCTATAAATCATGAATTTGTTCACTCAATCTATTTTTATGATCCTAATGGAATTAATTTAGAAATAACTTGTCGCGACAAAGAATATGATCAGATTATGGGCGAGGATACCAAGAATGCCCATAGCAATTTAAAGCAGTGGACAGAAAAAACACGCTTAAAGAAAGAAGAACGAACTAATAAGAAGTTTCTAGATGAACGGAAAGTTCTAACAAAAGACCTCATTGAACGGTTAAAGGCATCAAATATTATTAAAGGATGATTGGTAATTATCAACGCCTACCGCTGGCTATTGTTTATCAAGAAAAAGCAGCATTCAAAGATACTTATGCTGGTGCAGAAAATTCAATCTTTCTTGAAGCAAATTATCTAAAACCAGAAAAGCCAATAACTGATACAGCCCTTGTTTTTATGCACCCAGCTGGTGCTGGTGGCGCATATTTACCCATGCCTACAGCTTTAGCTAAGTCAGGTATTCCTGTTATATTTTGCAATAGCAGATACAGAGGAGTGGACAGCGGTCTTATTATGGAAAAAGTAGTTCTTGATTTGGCTGCTTGTATAAAAGAGGTAAAAGATAAATTAGGCTACAAAAAAGTAGTTCTAGCTGGCTGGAGTGGAGGAGGCTCTCTGTCTCTTTTTTATCAATCACAAGCCGAAAACCCTTCACTAGATTCTACACCGGCCGGCGATCCTCCAAATCTTAGAGAAGCAAATTTACCAAAGGCGGATGGTTTAATGCTTCTAGCAGCTCATTGCAGCCGTGCGACCACTCTTACTGAATGGCTGGATCCATCTATAACGGATGAATCCCAACCAAATAAAAGAGATAGAGAATTCAACTTATATGATCCTCTAAACCCCAATCAACCACCTTACTCTAAAGAATACATGATTGAATATCGCAAAAGGCAAATCGAAAGAAATAAAAAAATAACATCATGGGCCTTGGCTAAGCTAGATTCTTTTAAAGGAGATCCTACAAAAGAATATGGGTTCGTTGTCCACGGTACTATGGCAGACCCACGCTGGCTTGATCCTGAGTTAGAACCTAATGATAGAAAAGCTGGGTGGTGTTATTTAGGCGATCCTAAGGTAGTCAATGACAGTCCAATTGGTCTTTCAAGGTTTTCAAGCATTAGGAGCTGGTTGTCTCAGTTTTCATACGAGCTAAGTGAGGCAGATGGCGAGAAATGTGGAAGAAATACTAGCATTCCTACTCTTGTAATTGGGAATTCTGCTGATGATGCTTGCCCGCCTAGTCATAATCAGAGGTTATATAACTCTATTATTCATGAAAGAAAAAAAATACACATTGTAAAGGGTGCAAATCATTATTATTTTGGTCAGAAAGATGAACTCTCAGAGGCTGTAAGAGTATCTCTAGAGTGGTTAAAAGAAGAAGATCTTATTTGATGAATTATTCTAACTTTTCTAAAAATGCTAGAGATTTAATCATTGGCCATTCTTTATAGTATCCACTTTCTTTAGCGAGAGTATAAATCTCAAACGGAGGCCTTCCTCCGTCTTCAGGGTTAGGGAAAACATCATGAATTGCCAATAAACCACCTGGAATTAGATGCTTATGCCATAAAAAATAGTCTGCCATAGCTGCTTCTAGACTATGCCCTCCATCTACAAAGACCATTGCTAAGTCTTTTTGCCAATTTATTGAAGCTTCTTCTGACGAAGATATGATTGGAGAAACGGTGTCTTCTAATTTAGCTCTTTTAATAGTTTCTAGAAAGTAAGGAAGGGTATTTATTCCTTTTCCTGAATCATTAATTAGATCTGGATCGCAGTATTCTTCTCCTGGTTGTTGTTCTTCAGATCCTTGATGATGATCAATGGAAAATAATGTTTGGTTGTTTTCTTTTGCTGCAGATCCAATGTAAAGAGCAGACTTGCCGCAATAACTTCCAATTTCTAAACAAGGCCCGCGTTTTGTATAAATAAGAGCTTTATTAAAAAGGGCCATGCCTTCTTCGTGATCAAGAAAACCTTTTATTGAATTAGGGTCTATCGGTAATTTCATAATTAGAGAAGAAATGCTATCAAAAATATGAGAGCATGCGTGCATAATCTATGAAATTCTTATTACAGCCATTGACCATGTCTACTCATTCATGAGTAAATAATTATTAGGAAGAAGAAATGAATTTAGATTTATTAAAAAAAGCCAATGTTTTAGTAATAGGAGACATCATTCTAGATAAATATATTCATGGTAATGTTGATAGAGTTTCTCCTGAAGCCCCTGTTCCTATTTTAAGACCCGAATTTGAAGAAAGGAGGTTAGGTGGAGCTGCTAATGTTGCATCAAATATTTCAGCCTTGGGATCAAAAGTATGGTTGCAAGGTGTAGTAGGGAAAGATGAAGCAGCTAAGGAAATAAGAAGTCTTATAAAAGAAAGAAATATAAAAGGCTTTTTTATCACTTCTAAATTTCCAACAATTTCTAAACTTAGGATTTTAGCCTCGCGGCAGCAACTTCTAAGAATTGATTCAGAAGAGAAATTTTCTGAAGAAGATTGGACTAATACTAGAAATCTTTTTAGTAAATTAATCTCAACTACGAAGGCCTCAGTTCTTATTCTTTCAGACTATGAGAAAGGCACTTTAAGAGATATTCCTCTTCTAATTAAGCAAGCTAATAAAAAAAACCTTTATACCCTTGTTGACCCTAAAGGGAATAATTTTTCTAAGTATAAAGGCGCCAATATTATTACCCCAAATTATTTAGAGTTTTCTAATGCTGTAGGAGGCGTTAGCGGTGAATCGGACTTAACTTTAAAAGCGAAGAACCTCATCGCAGATTTAAAATTAGACGCTCTTTTGATTACCAGAGGAGCAGAAGGGATGACTTTAATTGAAAAGCAAGAAGGAAAAATAAAAAGGTCTGATTTTTCTACGCAAGCACAAGAAGTATTTGATGTATCGGGAGCTGGAGATACTGTGATAGCTAGCCTAGCAGCTTCAATAGCTTGCGGTTTTAATCTTAATGATTCTGTAAAGATATCAAATATTGCAGCTGGTGTAGTTGTTGGTAAATCAGGTACTGCTACGCCCAGAATAAGTGAACTGGAACATTTTTTTAAAGCAGACTCTATTTTCTCGACTAAGACACAACTGAAACGGCTATGTAAAGAGGCTCGTGAAGACTCTTTGAAAGTAGTTTTTACCAACGGTTGTTTTGATGTTCTTCACGCAGGGCATGTATCTTATTTAGAGGCTGCTAAGGAATTAGGTGATAAATTAATTGTTGGAATTAATAATGATAGTTCAGTTAGAAAACTTAAAGGCAAAGACAGGCCAATAAATCCTTTAGAAGAGAGAATGAAGTTGATCCAAGCTTTAAAATGTGTAGACCATGTCGTCTCTTTTTCTGAAGAAACTCCTTTGAAACTTATAGAATTTTTAAAGCCCAACATACTTGTAAAGGGGGCTGATTATTCTACTGAAGAAATAGTTGGAGCAAGCTCTGTTATTCGAGACGGGGGTGAAGTTAAGACTATACCTCTGATAAAGGGATTATCTTCCAGTGATAAAATAAAAAAAATTAAACAAAGTTGACTCTAATTTCTTTTGTTTCTAATTTTTTCTCTTCTACGATCTCGTTTCTTCCATTTAGAATAAAAAGATTTTTCACCTGAAGGTCTTGTTTTAAATCGTCTATGCATCCAAAGAAATTGTTCAGGAGCTTTAGAGATAATCTTTTCGTAATATTGATTCATTTGAAGAAGGAATTTATATTCATTGTCGCAAGGTGGTAATTCGAATGCTTCTAGGACGTACCCATTTTTTTCTCTCCGTATGTCGACTAAAGCAACTTTTATTCCACTTTTAGAAAGGTGTGCTGGCAAAGAAACAGTAGCAGCTTGAATTTTATAAAAAGGAATAAATTCTGATACTTCTTTTCCGTAATCTTGATCACTAGCATAGATCAATTTAACATCATCCCTTACCGAATTGATTGCTATTCTGCCTTCATGGTTGGTAAAGACAGGTTGCGCGTATTTATTTCTAGATCGAATCATAAGATAATTAAAGACTTGATTGGTCTGTTCTTTAAACATCCCTCCAAAATTAAGATCAAGACAAAGAAGCCTTGCATCTAGTTCAATATGAGTGGAATGACGGGCCAATACAAGCATGCCTTTACCTTCTCTTTCTGCCTTCTCAAAAAGTTCTTTATTTTTAAAAGTAATATTTAGATTTCTTATTTTGCGGTCTGAAGACCACCAAGCAAGAGCTATTTCAAAAGTTCCTATTCCTATATTTTTGAAATTATTTAGAACTAGATCGCGGATTTCTTCATTAGATTTTTCTGGGAAACAAAGTTTGAGATTAGTTTCTGCTATCTTTCTCCTATTGGGGCTAACTAAATGTAGAAATACACCAAGGAGTTTTCCAATATTTAATTGTAAATTAAGTGGAAGAAAAGAAAGCATAAAAAGGATGCCAAAACTCAACCACGTAAAGAGATATTTGGGATGAAGTAAAGTTATTTTAAAAGAGGGATTTACGGAATATTTCTGCCCTTTATCAATACTCATTTCTTGACCAGTCCTCCAAAACATCCAGATACTTCTTAATGCCTGTTTCCACGTCCATGAAATTTTCTTTGTAACCAGCTTCTCTTAAGTTCGAAAGGTCAGCTTCAGTAAAACTTTGGTAAGAATCAATAAGTTTTTCAGGAAACGGAATATATTGAATTGACCCTTTTTTATTCCAATCTATTACCGCGTTTGCAACCTCTTTAAACGTTTGGCTCTTTCCGGTACCAACATTGAATATTCCAGAAACATTTTTATTGTTAAGAAACCAAATATTAACTTTTATAACATCATCCACATGAATAAAGTCTCTTCTCTGTTCACCATCCTCAAATCCATCCGATCCCTTGAAAAGCTTTACATTATCTCCTTTTTTAAGTTGTTGGTGTAAATGATACGCAACACTCGCCATATGCCCCTTATGAGATTCATGGGGACCATATACATTGAAATAGCGCATTCCAACAATCTGAGAGCTACCTTTTTTTAAACGATTTCTTACCAGTTGATCAAACAAGTATTTTGAGTAGGCATAGAGATTAATGGGATTTTCATTTTCTTTTTCCTCTGTAAATACTGTTCCAGCTCCATAAATAGAAGCGGATGAAGCATAGATAAAGGGAATATTACCTTGTTCAGCAAAATCTAGTAAAACTTTCGAATAGCTGAAATTATTTTTTAACATATAATCAACATCCCATTCCATGGTATCGGAACATGCACCTTGATGAAAAATAGAGGTAACTTTTTTTGCCTTGAATTCACCCTTCAAGATCATATCAAGAAATTCTTCTATACCAATGCGTTGAGAGACAGACAAATCCATTATGTTTTTTTTCAGCTCTTTATTGGAATGATCATCAACTGCCAAGATATCATTTTTTCCAATCTTATTTAATTGGGAGATGAGGTTTGAACCTATAAAACCATTACTACCTGTAACAATAATCATAAAATTCTAATAATAATTTGGTCGTTTCTTGTGATTTCCATATGTTAGCATAGGCAGATGCCAAGATTTACTTATACAGTCTTGTTTTATATTTTAAGTCCTATCTATTTTTTTCGACTATTTATAAGAGGATTTTCAAATAGTTCATATTTATTAAGGTGGAATGAGAGAGTGGGTCTAAGCCATTTATCTCCTACACAAGGCAAGGACCTTATATGGATCCATGCTGTCTCTGTTGGTGAGGTGAATGCTTCTATACCACTTCTAAGAAAATTAATGGAAAGTCATCCTCTTGCTGAGTTCCTGGTTACAACCTCCACTCCGACAGGATCTGATGTACTTCTTGAAAGAATAGGAAGCAGGATAAAACATCAATATCTTCCCATAGATTTACCTTTTTGCATTGGTAGATTTCTAAATAATTGGAACCCAAAGATTCTGATTATTTTAGAGACAGAGATATGGCCAAACCTTATAAGTTGTTGTAAAGAAAGAGGTATAAGCACAGTGTTGGTTAATGCCCGTTTGTCTAAAAAGTCTAGAGATAAGTATTTACCTTTTGTTTCTTTAATTTCACCCGCTATTTCAAATATAGATTTAATTTTGGCACAATTTGAATCTGATAAACAAAGATTTATAAGTCTTTCTGATGATATAAACATTGCTCTTTGTGGCAATTTAAAGTTTGATCAGAATATAGCTGAGGAAATGAATAGTATTGTAGAATCTATAAGATCTGAATGGTCAATAGAAGGAAAACAAAGACCAACTCTGATAGCAGCAAGCACCCACGACACCGAAGAAACAGCAATTATTGCAGCTTTTAAAATTATTTTGTCTTCATTTCCAACGGCTCTTCTTATCTTAGTGCCTAGACATCTTGAGAGATTTAAAAAGGTACATTCAATTTTAAGAGGTAGCGGATTAACATTTGCTCAACGTTCTAAAAAAGAAGATATAACTCCAAAAATTAACATTCTCTTTGGTGATACCATGGGAGAGCTAAATTTTCTTTACTCTATTTCTGATGCAGCTTTTGTTGGTGGAAGTTTAATTGATCACGGTGGGCAGAATCTTTTAGAGCCAGCCTCCCTAGGATTACCATTAATATCAGGTCCAAGCTTGAGAAACTTTCAAGAGATAGCCGATCAACTCCAATCAGTAAATGCTTTAAATATAGTAAATCAAAGTTCAGAAATCGCTTCAATTTTTATCAAGTACATTGAGAATGAGAAAGAAAGAGCTTCTGCAAGTAGATCTGCTAAAGAAATATTTCTTAAGAATAGGGGGGCTCTCCAAACCATAGAAGAAAAACTTCAACCCTTCCTTAAAAATATTTCAAGATAATTTATATCTTCTTTCAAGGGCGATAATTTCTAGATTAGCACTCAGTTAATGCATTAATATTAATTCTTGATAAATTTCTTAGCCCTTAATTAGGGCAAGCACATCTAATAGGCACTAATTTAGTGCTTTTCTTGATATTTAAAATACTAAAATTCCCTTTAAAGTACTATATATTACGGATTCTTTCCATTTGGCATAGAAGTTGCATATTTATTATTAATAACTAATCTTTTTTTCGAATTAATAGTGCTTAAAGTTATTTAGATTTTTTATTAAAAGTTAAATATCATGAATACAATTAATAATCAGGAGTTTTTATGAAACTAATAACAGCAATAATCAAACCATATAAGTTAGACGAAGTTAGAGAGGCCTTATCTGAAGTTGGTGTAACAGGTTTGACCATTACAGATGTAAAGGGCTTTGGTAGACAGAAAGGCCATACTGAACTATATAGAGGTTCTGAATATATAGTTGATTTTCTTCCTAAAACTAAAATTGAAGTCGCAGTTAGTGACGATAATTCTGAAGCTGTTATAGATGCTATATCTAAAGTTTCAAATACTGGGAAGATTGGAGATGGAAAGATTTTTATTTCTTCTTTAGATCAGGTTGTAAGAATCAGAACCGGCGAACTAAACGAAGACGCTCTATAAACTTAAAGGAGAATCAGATGACAAAAAAAATACTTACAGGAATTTTTCTATCCTTAATTTCTTTATCTTCTTTTGGAGATAGCCTTAATTCTGGAGATACAGCTTGGATATTAACTTCAACGGCTTTGGTGCTTTTTATGACCTTGCCTGGACTTTCTCTCTTTTATGCAGGATTGGTAAGAAGTAAGAATGCTATTTCAGTTTTAATGCAATGCTTTGCTATTACTTGTATCGTGTCCGTAGCTTGGGTTGTTTATGGCTATAGTCTCGCTTTCACAGGTGATGGTGACTTTATAGGTGGGACTAGCGCATTCTTCTTGAATGGGATAGGCAGGGATACCCTCTCAGGTTATGCGACATCAATACCTGATTCATTATTTATAATATTTCAAATGACTTTCGCCATAATTACTCCTGCTCTAGTAGTAGGTGCTTTTGCAGAAAGAATGAAGTTTGGCGCAATGTGCCTCTTTTCCTTGTTATGGTTTACAGTGGTCTATCTTCCAGCTTGTCATATGATATGGGGAGGAGGTCTTCTCTCTGATATGGGTGTAATAGATTTTGCAGGTGGATTGGTGGTCCATTTAACTTGTGGAGTTGGTGCACTTGTAACCGCATTAGTACTAGGCCCAAGAAAAGGGTTTCCTACAACTCCTATGCCTCCTCACAATAGAACAATGGTTGTTACTGGAGCAGCAATGTTATGGGTAGGATGGTTTGGTTTCAATGCTGGAAGTGCCTGGACAGCTGACGGACTTGCTGGAATGGCAATGTTAGTTACTCATATAAGTGCTGCAACAGGCGCTTTTACATGGATGGGGCTCGAGTGGATCAAGCAAGGAAAGCCTACAGTTATAGGTATAGCAACTGGAATGGTAGCAGGTTTAGCAACCATTACGCCTGCTGCTGGAGTTGTGGGACCTGAAGGCGCTTTATTGATAGGTTTTCTGGCTGGGGTTATATGTTTTTATGCAACTCAAGCTGTTAAGGGTGTGTTCGGTATTGATGATTCTTTAGATGTATTCCCTGTTCATGGTGTTGGAGGAATGCTTGGAATTATTATGCTTAGCTTTGTTGGAGTTCAAGGAGGATTTCTCGGCTCTAGTGCTGGAGGAGATTTTGGATCAATGGACCAATTCGTAATTCAACTTAAAGGAATAGCAGTTATAGGACTTTGGACTGCAGTTGCTTCTTGGATTATTTTGAAGGTTGTTGGTCTTATAACAGATCTAAGAGTAAGTGACGAAGATGAAGATAGAGGCCTGGATGTTTCTGAGCACGAAGAAAGAAGTTACGATTTAACTTAAATCTTGATACTAAAAACCGGCTACAGATAATATTTGTAGCCGGTTTACCTTTTTCTAGGTAACGTTCATTCATAATTGATAAATAAAAAAATGAAAGTTCAGCCCTTAGTTTCAATTATGGGTCCTACAGGGATAGGAAAGACCAACTTAGCATTTGGTTTATTTGATAAGATAGATCTAGAGATTATTAGCGTAGACTCTGTCCAAATTTACAAACATTTTAATATAGGAAGTGGCAAGCCAACCAAAAATCTTTTATCGAAATATCCTCATAAATTAGTAAATATATTGGAACCAACAGAGTCGTACTCAGCGGCCCGCTTCAATAGAGAGGCAATGAAAGAGATTCTTCTGGCTTCTAAGAATAAAAAGCTTCCTTTATTGGTGGGAGGAACAATGCTTTATTTTAAATCTCTTTTAGGCGGTTTGTCAGCCATGCCAGAAACAGATCCACTAATAAGAGAAAAATTAAAAGAAGTAGCAAAAAAAGAAGGCTGGCAAAGCATGCATAAAAGATTAAAGGAAGTTGATCCAGTGTCTGGTTTAAAAATACATCCTCATGATACTCAAAGAATTTTACGGGCTTTGGAAGTTTTTGAATCTTCTAAAAAAACCTTAACGGATTGGCATAAAGAAAATAAAAAAATGGTTCACCATAACCTTCAAGATTATAAGTTGTATCAGTTTGCTATAGAAATAGAAGATCGTGAACTACATAAACAAATAATAACTGATAGATTCAATTCCATGATTCAAGAAGGTCTGATTGAAGAGGTCGAAAGGCTATTAAATTTAAGAGGTATGAATAAAGATTCCGTTTCTATGAGAAGTATAGGATATAGGCAGATATGTGAGTTTCTAGATGATAAGATTAGTTTTGATGAAATGGTTTTTAAAGGGGTTTCAGCTACAAAACAGCTGGCTAAGAGACAGATGACTTGGTTGCGAAGTTGGAAAAATATAATTTGGCTAAAGAACGATCCCAACACGATGGCTTCAATTGTTTTAGAAAGGGTATTGAATGACATATAGTACTAAAGAACACCAACAAAAAGCCATACTGGTTCATATAGAGTTTTATAATTTTGAAAAAACAAAATCTTCTCTCAATGCTGCTAATGAATTTAGAGAACTATCAGTTTCGTCAGGAGCTAGAATTGTTGGAGACATTACTGGGAAGCTTGATCGGCCCAATGCAAGTTTATTTTTAAAGAAAGGTAAAGCTGAGGAAGTTAGGGATTTAGCAAATGAATTGTGTGCCAATCTAGTAATATTTAATCATGAACTTTCACCTTCTCAAGAAAGAAACTTAGAAACTTTATTTGGAATAAGAGTTTTAGATAGAACCGGTTTAATTTTGCATATTTTTGCCTCTAGAGCTTCTAGTCATGTAGGGAAACTTCAAGTGGAACTAGCTCAACTTACTCATTTATCAACGAGATTGGTCAGAGGCTGGAGTCATTTAGAACGACAAAAAGGCGGTATAGGTCTTAGAGGGCCAGGAGAAACTCAGTTAGAAACAGACAGAAGATTGATAGGTCAGAGGATTAAGACAATAAAAAAGCGTCTTGAAAAAACACATAAACAAAAAGAGGTTAATAGATACTCTAGAAAGAAGAGTAGAAATAAATTGGCTGCTATTGTGGGTTATACAAATGCAGGAAAAACAACTTTGTTCAATGCCTTAACGGACAATTCTCAATATGCTGCGGATAAGCCATTTGCCACTTTAGATTCTGTTACTCGCAAGAATGCAATACCTGAACTTGGGCCTATCTTATTTTCCGACACTGTTGGTTTTATTTCAAATTTACCTACTCAGTTAATTGAGTCATTTAAGGCAACTTTAGATGAATTAAGATCTGCAGATTTGCTTGTTCATGTAGTAGATATCGCGGATGAAGACTTTCATTTTAAGGTAGATCAAGTAATAAAATTATTAGCTGAACTGAACTTGTCGCATATCCCTGTTTTAAGAGTTAATAACAAGAGTGATAAGGCTGGAATTATTGATTACAGGAGTCTCTCTATGCCTGATAAAGGAGATGTTTGGGTTTCTGCTGAAAACAAGGAAGGCCTACAAGAACTAATAGAATCTATAAATATTTTCTTAAGGGGAGGCTTGTTTAAAGGCTGGGTAATTCTAAAAGCTTCTCTTGGAGATTTAAGATCAAAACTTTATTCTTCGGGAAGTGTAATAGAAGAGACATCTAACAAGGCAGGTCTGTTACAATTGCGGATAGAAATAGGTAATGATGAGCTTTTAGAGCTTGAAAGCATTGAAGGTTTTGAAGTGCTAGATGAAGAACAAATTAACATAAAGGAAGCAGTATAATATGTCTTGGAACGGTAATGATGACAAAGACCCATGGGGTAGAAAAGAAGGTCCTCCTGATATAGATGAGGCAGTAAAGCAGTTTAAGAAAAAGATAAATTCTATTTTTGGTATTGGTGGATCAGGTGGGTCGTCGGGCGGCGGCTTTACTAAAAAAAGCTTTTTTTCTTTTATAGGTGTTCTTCTTCTTCTTTGGTCTGGACTGGGTATTTATCAAGTAGAACAAGCTGAACGGTCTGTTATTCTAAGACTGGGTGTTTTTGATGGAATAAAAGGTCCAGGTTTGCATTGGAACCCTCCGATAATTGATTCTTGGACAGTTGTAGATGTTGTTAGAGTAAGACCTCATCGTCACGACGCCTTAATGTTAACAAAAGATGAAAATATAGTTGATGTTACTGTTTCAGTTCAATATCAAATAGAAGATCCTAGAAAATATGTTTTGGATATCAGAGATGCTGATGCAAGTTTAGCTCAAGCAACTGAAAGTGCCCTTAGACATGTTGTTGGCAGCTCTATTATGGATGATGCTTTAACAGTTGGACGAGAAATAATCGCCCAAGAAGTTAAAGCACGACTTCAGAGTTACTTAAATAAATACCAAACAGGTCTCCAAGTGCTAATAGTGAATATTGAAGACTCTTCACCTCCAAACCAAGTACAAGCAGCGTTTGATGATGTTATAAAAGCGCGAGAAGATGAAGTAAGAGCAAGAAATGAAGCTGAAACTTACGCTAATGGTCTTGTGCCAGAGGCCAGAGGAGAAGCCCAAAGAATGCTACAAGATGCCCAGGCTTACGAACAACAAGTCATTGCAGAAGCTGAAGGTGACGCTGCAAGATTTAATCTTTTATTGGGGGAATACAAGAAGGCGCCTGAAGTAACAAGGAAAAGACTTTATCTAAATTCAATTCAAAGTGTTATGTCTAACAGTACCAAAGTAATGATTGATGTCGAGGGGGGAAATAATATCTTATATTTACCTCTAGATAAGATAACGGAGGCATCAAGAGGTTCTGGAAGTATTAACCTTCCTTCAAATTCTTCAAATCCTTCTATCAGTAATATTACCGATGAAGTTATTGAAGAAATAAGAAGAAGAAATAGACAGGAGGGAAGGTAATGAAAACTTCAAGAATTATAATTTCCGCGATAGCTTTATTGCTGGTAATAGGAATTTCTCAATCTCTTTTTGTGGTTAGCGAAACCCAAAGAGCAGTCAAATTGAGGTTCGGCGAGATAGTAGAGTTTGACGTACCTCCTGGTTTACATTTTAAGCTTCCGATTGTTAATTCTGTAAGAAAATTTGATGCAAGAATATTGACTCTCGACGCAGCGCCGCAAAGTTATTTAACCTCTGAAAAGAAAGCCCTTTCTGTTGATTCCTTTGTTAAGTGGAGAGTTAGCGATGTAGCAAAATATTTCACGACAACAGGAGGAGATGAAGAAAGACTTAGACGTCTTCTAAGTCAAAGGGTAGATGCAGGTCTCCGAAACGAATTTGGTACTAGAACCGTGAAAGAGGTTGTTTCTGGTCAAAGAGATGAATTGATGGATAAATTAGCTAGTCAATTAAATATCATAGCCAAGGATGAACTTGGAATAGAGGTTATAGATTTGAGAGTTAAGAAAATTGACCTACCTCCTGAAGTAAGTGATTCTGTTTATAATCGTATGAGAACAGAAAGAGAGCGTCTTGCTAAAGAGCTAAGAGCACAAGGTAACGAAGTAGCTGAGAGAATTAGAGCGACTGCAGATAAAGACAAAACAATAATTCTTGCCGATGCGTACAGGGAAGCAGAAGAAACTAAAGGTAATGGCGATGCAACTGCAACTTCAACTTATGCATCGGCTTATTCTAAAGATCCTGAGTTTTATGATTTTACAAGAAGCTTGAAAGCTTATGAGTCTACTTTTAGTAATAAGTCTGATATCTTACTTATAAACCCTGAAAGTGATTTCTTTAAGTATTTGGATAAATCAAAACAAGATTAAGATTGTATAAATGGCTTCAAAAATCCGCTGGAGCCTTCCAGAAGGCGTCGATGAACTACTACCGCCGAAAGCCCTTCAAGTAGAAAAACTTAGGAGAAGACTAATTGATCTTTATGTTTCTTCAGGTTATCAATTCATTATTCCCCCTTTGCTCGAGTTATCTGAAACGCTTGGGGGAGAAGCTCATGAAGAATTGCAAGAGTATGCATTTACCTTCAAAGATGAACTCACTGGAAAAAACTTATCTATAAGACCTGATATTTCAGAGCAGGCCTCAAGAATTGATGCTTATAGGTTGGATTCAAATGATACCGTTAAACTCTGCTATGTTGGTGATGTTGTTAAACGTAAAGTATCTAAAATATTAAGATCAAGAGCCACTATTCAAGCTGGAGCTGAAATCTTCGGAGATTCTTCTATTGATGCTGATGTTGAAAGTATCAATCTAATGATTGAGAGCCTTCAATCTTTAGGACTTGAAGGATTAACTCTTAGCTTAGGTCACGCAGGCCTTGTTTCTATTATTTTAGAACGATTTAAAGGTTTTGGAGAGTCTAAACTCAGAGATCTAGAATCAGCTTTATCTAGAAAATCTGTTTCAGATATAAATTCCCTACTGTCTGAAGAAAAAGATCAGTCAAACAGGAATCTTCTAATTTCTTTGTGTAAATTGTATGGCGGCGAAGAAGTAATTGATAAGGCAAGAACAGACTTAAAAGCTTTAGGAAGTGAAGCGATAGAATGCTTGGACTATTTAAAAGAGCTGATAAAAAGTTTAGATTTAGATAAGAAGGTAAAACTCCATTTAGATCTTGGCGAGATCCAAGGCTTTAGATACCACAACGGGGTTGTTTTCTCTGCTTATATCGAAAGTGCAGGTTATAGTTTATCAAAGGGCGGACGTTATGACGGCTTAAGGAAATTAGATAATGAACCGCGTCCCGCTGTTGGTTTTGATCTTGATCTGTTGGCTGTAGTAAGTTTTACTCAATTAGATATTTAATAATATGACAAACACAATTTCTCTTTTAGGTTTGCAATGGGGAGATGAAGGTAAAGGTAAAATTGTAGATCATTTAGCAAAAGATCTTGATGCTGCCATACGGTATCAGGGAGGTCATAATGCAGGACACACTCTGATCGTAGATGGCAAGAAGGTAGTTTTTCATTTATTACCATCTGCAATATGTCACAAAGGCATCAAATGTTATTTAGGGAGAGGTGTTGTTGTAAGCCTGGATGCTTTGTTCGAAGAGATTGAAGAAGCTGCTGATGTTATAGGCAATATCGAAGGGCGTCTCGTTATTAGTTCTGCCTGTAGTCTTATACAACCTTATCATATCAAACTTGATCAACTGCGAGAGAAATCCAATACAATAACTAAAATAGGAACAACCGGCAGGGGTATAGGAACCGCTTATGAAGACCGAGTGGGCAGACGTTCGGTAAGGGTTTCGGATCTATATAATCCCTCAAAATTATCCAGTAAGTTAGAAGAAGCTTTGGAGTACTATAATTCTATTTTCAAACACTCCTTTGGTTCAACCGCAATAGATAAGAATAAATTATTTGATGAGAATCTAATCCACGCAGAAAGATTAAAGCCTTATGTCGGAAACGTTATCAATGAAGTTAGGGATTTACAAGACAATAACAAGAAGATTCTTTTTGAAGGCGCTCAAGGCGCTCTTTTGGATGTTAGCCTAGGAACTTATCCTTTCGTCACATCTAGTAATTCCTCTGTTGGAGGAATTGCTTCAGGAATTGGTATTAGCCCTACGGATATAGATTATTCCTTAGGTATAGCTAAGGCTTATACAACGAGAGTAGGAGAAGGGCCCTTTCCAACCGAACTGTTTGATGACATGGGCAAATACCTAGCGGAAAAGGGTGGTGAAGTAGGAGCCACGACTGGCAGACCAAGGCGTTGTGGCTGGTTAGACGCAGTGCTTCTTTC
>Ga0209501_10000494_pt1 | contig 47713 bp, 43 predicted proteins | sample ArcticOcean_MG_C_4_FD_187434 | JGI IMG/M metagenome (GOLD analysis project Ga0209501, IMG submission 187434) | Marine microbial communities from western Arctic Ocean - ArcticOcean_MG_CB4_134 (SPAdes) (version 2) | ecosystem: Environmental > Aquatic > Marine > Oceanic | place: Arctic Ocean...
CTCCATGGTCCGGTTGGTTGTCCAGGATAGGGACTCTCGGAGCACATGCCAACCCTTTCTCAACAACCACGGGAGCCACCGTCAGAAACCTTCGCGATATCGACTAATTGCTCACGCTCCTAGGCGGTTCTTCCAGTCGGGGGGATTCATAGATATAAGCTCTCCCACCCTAACTCCAGTATCGAATAGCACGATGAAGATTGCATAATCCCTGATACCCGAAGGGGTCTTCAAGTCACAGGAAGCTAGTAACGCCTTGATTTCGTCCAAGGTGTACAAGGGCTGCGGGTCTACCCTGTACCTCGTCAGCTTTATCCCATCACAGGGACTACCTGCTATTTCCCCCTCCTCGACCAGAAATCGAAAGAATTTCCGTAGGGCTAGCTGCACCTCGTAGACCGTCTTGGCCGATATTCTCTTCTTGAGTAGGGCTAAGTACTGCCTGATGTGCGTTGAGGTCACTTCTGACGGCGGCACACCTGAATAATGCTCCAAGAACTTCCTAGTATCAGTAGTGTAGTGCTTTATGGTACTTGGCCTAAGACCAGACACCTCCAAAGCAAGTTGAAATCCATGAAACAGTTCTGAGTAACCATCTGCTGTAAACAACAAAACCCCTCCTATCGTGGAGGGGCAGAGGAAATAAACTTATAGCTAGACAAGCATGTAATGGTGGGCCCGGCAGGGTTCGAACCTGCGACCAATCGGTTATGAGCCGACCGCTCTACCACTGAGCTACAGGCCCTGACACTCTCCAAGCCTAGCCGAGCAATGAGCAACGTGTCAAGGAAAGTTCAAGGGCGGCGTCAGGGTGTCAGCAGTTGGTCCGCCGCCTCTTGCTGGACAATGCGGTACACGTCTTGCAGTGGAAGACTCTTCTTTGTAGCGATCTGTCGACAGTCATCGTACTCCGGGGAGACGGCCATATTCACTCCATCGATAGCCTTCACCTTGACGGACACTTGTCCGACGCTGGTCTTGACCTTCACGATTTCGCGGTCGGCTTCGTATCTCGCTGCTGGCCGTACACGAACGCCAAGACTGGTTGTCTCCCGCATGATGAGGCGGGCCGCCTTGCTCTCTAAGTCCGAGGGCACCAACGCACTGAGCATCGTCGCCGGACGATTTTTTTTCATCTGAATCGGCGTGAACCACACGTCGCGCGCGCCGATCTCAAACAATTGCTCCTGGGTGTACGCCAGTATCTCCGCTGTACTATCATCGATATTGGTTTCCAGAAGACTGAGGTCGGTTACGTAAGATGCGCCCGTCTCGTCTCCGATCCAGAGTGCGAGTACGTTGGGATAGTGCAGCGACTCGCGGCTTCCAAGCCCATAGCCTGTCTTCTCAAGATTGAGTGCAGGTTGGCTGAACGTAGCAAGCGTCGTGACGATGGCGGCTCCGGTTGGAGTGACCATCTCGCCGGCGTCCGGGACGTTGCCCGGCGGCGAGACCACTGGAGCACGCGCCATCGCGAATAACGCCGACGTAGCAGGTGCTGGAACCGGTAATATACCGTGCGACGTCTTTATCACTCCCGATCCCGACGGAAAGGGAGAAGAATATAGGCGGCTAATCCCAAGCGATTCCAAACCGACTACGCTGCACACGACGTCCACGAGCGTGTCCAGGCTGCCGAGTTCGCCTAAGTGCACGCCGTCTTCCGATGTCCTGTGCACTACCGCCTCTGCTTTTCCAATTCGGCGAAAAATCGCGCACGACCGCTCTATTACAGATGTTGATAGAGAAGATTCTTCAGTCAGGTGAATGAACTCTTCGAGGCGGTGTGGTTGTCGACCGCGCTTAGTCACTTCAACGAGCGCCTGTGTCCCGTGAACTCCCCCCCGCTGCCCCGCCTGCTCTGTGATTTTCACGCCCTTGACTCCAAGAGTCGTGATAGCGCCGTTCAGTTCTTTAACTGGGACACCAGCGTCGATTACGGCTCCGAGCAGCATATCGCCGCTCGCGCCGCCGACACATTGCAAATATGCACTCTTGACCAATTGTGTCTCCGCTTACTATTTCCCTCGTTCGGGGATTCAACTTAACTAAATGATAATCGTCGAGAGGGGTCCTTCATGTGGTGGAAACACGAGCATCGATTGGGGGACGGCCCCTATCTTTGGCCAGTGACAGGGCGATTGCTTCCGCGAGGGTTGTCACGGGCCTGATAGCAATTCCTTCGTAGGACACCGGCGCGGTGCTGCTCGATTTGGCCGGAACGATGCAATCTGTTAGTCCAAGTCGTGCGGCCTCCGTCACCCTATTCTGTATCTGAGACACTCGTCGAACTTCACCGCTAAGCCCGATCTCCCCAACCGCTGCGAGACCACCGGCCACCGCCATATCTCTCAAGCTCGACACGATCGCTAGCGCCACTCCAAGATCGACCGCGGGCTCGCTGATCCGAAGACCACCTGCAACGTTGACTAACACGTCCTGGTCGGCCAATTTAACGCCAAGTCGTCGAGATAGCACGGCGCATACTAGTAGCAGCCGGTTGGTGTCGATACCCGTGCCGACTCGTCGTGGGACCGGCAACGTCGTCGGGCTGGTCAGCGCCTGTACTTCGATCAACAATGGGCGCGTCCCTTCGATAACCGGCACTATTGTCGAGCCAATAGCCCCGTGCACACGTTCCGACAACAGGGCGCTCGAAGGGTCTCGTACGTCGACCAGCCCCTGCTCGATCATCTCGAACACACCTACTTCATTCGTCGATCCGAACCGATTTTTGACAGCCCGCAGCAGACGCCACGCGTTAATCTGGTCACCTTCGAGATACAGAACGACATCTACCAGATGTTCCAATACCTTGGGGCCTGCGATATCGCCGCTCTTCGTCATGTGGCCCGCGAGAATAGTCGGTATGCTCCTCGTCTTCGCCAGTTGAATCAGGACGCGCGTACACTCTCTGATCTGAGCAACGCTGCCCGGTCCCGCTGATATCGATGTCGAGTTGACGGTCTGAATGGAATCGACAACCACCAGAACTGGGCGGTCTTTCTCGATGCTTGATATGATATCGTTGAGGTCGTTCGTCTGGAGGAGATGCAAGCCTTCGCCAGGCAATTCCATCCGGTCCGCCCTCATCTTTATCTGCGCTGCGGACTCTTCTCCACTTACGTAGAGCGTTCGTCCACCGGACGTTGCAACGTCTGCCGCGACCCGCAGAAGCATCGTAGACTTACCAATACCTGGGTCACCCGCAAGCAGCGCGACGGATCCTGGGACGATTCCTCCGCCTAAGACTCGATTCAGTTCCGGCGACGACAATTCGATTCGCGGTTCGGAGTCGGTCGACACCGAAGACAGTTCGACCGATGACACCTGTCCTCCAAAATCGACTCGGGGGGAAAAGCTGTTTTGCTCGACCCTCATTTCTACCAGCGAGTTCCACGTCTCGCACGCGGGACACTGGCCCTCCCACTTAGGCCGCTTATTCCCGCAGTTTTCGCAAACGAAGACCGTCTTAATCTTGGATTGTGTCATTCGTCACATAAATAAAATGGCTGGAGGCCATTTTCCGCCCCCAGCCATTTGTTTCGACCTAATCTATTCTATTTCGTAAGGCTAGGCCGGCGCAGCCTCTTCAACCGGTGCTTTCTGTGTGGTAACGGTAATATCGTCGCCTTCAATGCTGACGATCGCCGTATCTCCAGGGCTGAATTGTCCGTCAAGAATCGCGTCCGAGAGCTTATCCTCGATGTGATCCTGGATCACGCGGCGGAGGGGGCGTGCACCCATGAAGGGATCATAGCCTTTATCACCAACCCACTCTTTCGCTTCTTCGGAGACCTCAAGGCTGATGCCCCTTTCCAGGAGACCCTGAGCCACTGCCTTGAGTTCAAAACCGACGATATCCTGCACCTGCTCCCTGCTCAAAGCATGGAAAACGACCGTGCCGTCGATTCGGTTTAAGAACTCTGGACGGAAGAATCGCTTGATCTCGTCGGTGACGTTGGTCTTCATACGCTCGTAGCGAGCCTTGAACTCGTCATTTCCTTCGCCCTTGGCCTTGAAGCCAAGCGTCCTATCTTGCCGTATCAGATCTGAGCCGATATTGCTCGTCATGACGATGATCGCGTTCCGGAAGTCGACCTTGCGGCCCTTGGCATCTGTCAAATGGCCGTCGTCGAAGATCTGGAGCAGAATATTAAACACTTCAGGGTGCGCCTTCTCGATCTCGTCCAGAAGGATGAGACAGTAGGACTTGCGGCGTACAGCCTCAGTAAGCTGACCACCCTCGTCGTAGCCGACGTAACCTGGCGGAGCGCCAACTAAACGTGCAACCGAGTGCCTCTCCATGAACTCAGACATATCGACACGGATGACGGAGTCTTCGCTGCCGAACAGGAACTCCGCGAGTCGTTTCGGTAAGAAGGTCTTGCCGACACCGGTCGGCCCCGCAAATATGAAGACACCCGAGGGTCGCTTCGGATTCTTGAGCCCCGCGCGCGTTCGACGAACTGCTTTCGACACCAGGCCAATTGCCTCGTCTTGGCCGACGATGGATTTGTGAAGCTCTTCCTCCATCCGAACGAGCCTCTCGGTCTCCGTCGCCGACAGCCGTGTCACGGGGATACCCGTCCACATGCTAACGACATCCTCGATATCGTCCGATGTCACGACGGGAATCTCATCGCCACGCTCGTCCTTCCACTCCTGTTCGAGGGTCGACAGTTTGTCCGCCAATTTCGCCTCGCGGTCTCGCAATTCGGCGGCATACTCGTACTGACGGGCGGAGATCGCCTCATCCTTCTCTTTCCGCACGTTTTCCAACATCTTCGAGACTTGGTTAACCGACAAAGGAGCCGTACTAAAGTTGATGCGCACGCGCGAGGCCGCTTCGTCGATCAAGTCGATCGCCTTGTCCGGCATGAAGCGGTCCGGTATGAATCGCGCGGCCAAGTTTGACGCAGACACTATGGCATCATCGCTGATGTCGAGTTGGTGATGCTCCTCGTAACGTCCTTTAACGCCGCGAAGAATCTCAATGGTTTCGTCAACTGCAGGCTCCTCAACCGTTACCGGCTGAAACCGCCTTTCGAGCGCTGGATCGCGTTCAACATATTTTCGGTAGTCGTCAAGGGTCGTGGCACCGACGCACTGCAGTTCGCCGCGAGCCAGCGATGGCTTCAGGATGTTGGCCGCATCAACCGCGCCCTCGGCGGCACCCGCGCCGACCATTGTGTGAATCTCGTCGATAAACAGCACGCAGTTCTCAGACGCCTTGATCTCTTCGATGACCTTTTTCAGGCGCTCCTCAAACTCACCACGGTACTTTGTACCTGCAACAAGAGCACCCATATCAAGGGTTACTAACCGCTTACCCTGCAATGTCGAGGGAATGTCGTTACTCGCGATCAACTGCGCAAGAGCTTCGACTATCGCTGTCTTGCCCACCCCGGGCTCACCGACGAGAACGGGATTGTTCTTAGTGCGCCGGCTCAGAATCTGAGTGACACGCTGAATCTCCTTCTCGCGTCCCACCGTCGGGTCAAGTTTGCCCGCTCGCGCAGCGGCGGTCAGGTCGATACCTAGCTGGTCGAGTGTTGGGGTACGCGATGTCGACCGTCCGCCGCTACCACTCTGAGATTGCTGAACCGTTTGACTCAAGATTCGGGTCGTCTCCGCCCGAACTTTGTCTAACGTAATACCGAGGGTTTCAAGGACACTAGCGGCCACGCCGTCGCCCTCCCGCATGAGTCCAATAAGGAGATGTTCGGTGCCAATGTAGTGGTGGTTGAGGCGCCGTGCCTCGTCTACTGCGAGTTCGATGACCTTCTTGGCCCGGGGCGTTAGTCCAATCTCGCCAGTTGCCGGTCTTTCGCCGCGCCCGATAATGAACTCAACAGATGAGCGTACCTTCGTCAACTCGACGCCAAGATTCGACAGTACTTTCGCCGCAACACCCTCAGATTCACGGACAAGACCCAGTAAAATATGCTCAGTGGAAATATAGTTGTGATTGAAGCGCTGCGCTTCTTCTTGCGCCAGGGAAAGGACTTTGCGCGCTCGCTCGGAAAATTTTTCGAACCGACTTGTCATATGAGCTCTCCCAACCGTAACCCGGTTTAAGATTTATCCGGGACGGCACCTCTATTCTTCTGCGTATCCCTCTTGTTCCTCTGCCTGCTTGAGGCTGAGACCCAATCTCCGCCGCTCCGGCTCTATCCTCAATATCATCAATTTGACTGCGTCGCCTTCTCGAACGACCTCTCTCGGATGGTTGATCATCCGGGTCGTCAACTCCGATATATGAATCAGTCCTTCGACTGCATCCTCCACACGGGCAAACGCTCCGAACTCGGTCAATTTGGTCACCGTCGCGTCCACGATGTCCCCGACATGATAGCGCTCGTCTATAGTCTCCCACGGCTCCGGCTGAAGCCGCTTCAGACTCAGGGCGATTTTCTTATGCTCCGAATCGACTCGAAGCACATAAACATCAACTTCTTGCCCTACTTTCACGATGTCTTCAGGCGAACTGACGTTACTCCATGACAACTCCGAAATGTGAATCAGGCCGTCTGCGCCGCCTAGATCGACGAAAGCTCCAAAATTGCTAATGCCAGTTACCCGGCCATGTCTGACCTCGCCCTCAGTCAATTCGTCGATCAACTTCGCCTTGTGTTGTTCGCGAACCTCCTGCATTGCCTGGCGCTCTGACAGGATAGCCCGATTCCGCCCTCGATTCAATTCGAGAACCTTTAAGTCAATTACTCGTCCGACATCCGGCGACTCCGCCGGTGGTTTCTCTTCGCCGCCCTCTTCGCCCGCCTCGTTCTGCGCTGCGCTCTGTGACCGCTCGCGAGAAACCGTCGCTAATTGCGACATAGGTACAAAGCCCTGGACGCCCTCTGTCTCGACGATGGCTCCACCACGATTAAATCCGATGATTTTGCCGGACATCCGTGTACCGGCATCAAGTGCGTCTTGGAGCGTTTTCCAACCGGTCTCGCCGACCGCGCGATCTATAGAAAGTATTGCCGAGCCCTCGTCCGTCTCGCCCCTAACGACCATCGCGAGAATCTCGTCGCCCACCTTAAAATTCTCTACGGCTTCGCTCGACAGGGATCTCATCTCGTTTGAAGGTACATGGCCTTCGGCCTTGCCTCCAACGTTGAGAAGAATACCCTCACCGCCCTGGTCGGCCCGCATGATGATACCTTCAACGATATCTCCACGACGAAGTGGCTTCATGTCCTCGACCGAGTCGAGGAGCTCTCCCATTCCCATGTCCTGAATGCTGTTTTCGTCCTCTATTTGCGAGGTCACTTTACGTTACCGTTTCCCGTCAATCTTCAGACTTTGGATTCGAAACCGTGCAGAGTGTCATCCCGGGCAAGTTAACTAGGGGGGAAGGTGAAACTACGGGCGTCACGCGGGGGTCTGAAGTAGCTTCACCTGGGGCTTAACCAGTCCAGGATTCCTTTCTCCGACACGTTGAATTCATTGTAGCACAGGGCAAAATGCATGCAAAGCGCTTGATGGATGGGCTTTCGGGGCGATTTAACGCATATCCTCTTGCCGCCGCCAATGGCTGCTCGCAGACCTATCACGCTCCTCCGCTAGTGAGGTCACCACGTTGCAACAAGAACCAAAAGAAAAAGCCCCCCGGCAGTGACCTATTTTCCCACATCGTCGCCGATGCAGTATCGTCAGCGCTGAAGCGTTTCACTTCCGTGTTCGGGATGGGAACGGGTGGGTCCGCTTCGCTAAAACCACCAGAAGGCTTAATCACATATTAGTATATCGAGTGGTCGCCCCTCAGTCAACGGTTTCCATAGAGATGAATCGCTGGCTTCCTAGTATATAATCGCGGAAATTCGCTCGCCAACTCGCCGAAGGAACAGAAGATATGAAAATCGTGATCGCTCCACAGACCTTCAAAGGAAGCCTCTCCGCGCTCGAAGTCGCGAAATCAATGGACGAGGGCGTAAAAAGAGTTTTTCCAGACGTGGAGACGCTTTTGGTGCCAGTAGCCGATGGGGGTGACGGGACCCTCGAAACTTTAGTCGAGGCTACGTCGGGTGAAATCCGCAGCGCAGAAACCACCGGCCCCATAGGAAAGCCGGTCACAGCAGAGTGGGGAGCGCTGGGCGACGGTGAGACCGCTATTATCGAGATGGCCCGAACGTCTGGTCTGGCACTTCTAAAGGAGAATGAGCGAGACCCTCTAACAACGACGACTTACGGCCTTGGCGAGACTATCCGTGAAGCCGTCAACGCGGGGTTCCGCAACTTCATTATCGGCATCGGCGGCAGTGCAACCAACGATGGTGGTGGCGGTATGGCGCAGGCGCTGGGTATTCGGTTGCTAGACAAAAATGGGAAAGACCTGCCTCCAGGTGGCGCGGCTCTTGCTAGCCTTCATCGTATTGATATGTCCGGACTCGACAACCTGGCGCAGAACTCGCGGTTCTCCATCGCTTGCGACGTATCGAACCCGCTGACCGGGCCGGAAGGTGCGTCTGCTGTCTACGGCCCGCAAAAGGGAGCGACTCCCGAAATCGTGCAGCAACTAGATGCAGCTTTGCAGAACTTCGCTGATGTAGTCAAGCGTGACCTCGGACAAAATATCGATGATGTAGCCGGTGCAGGAGCCGCCGGCGGCTTGGGCGGCGGAATGATGGCATTCCTGAACGGCACACTGAGAACTGGTGTGAACATCGTCCTGGACCAAGTTGGGCTCGACGATAAGTTAGAAGGTGCAGATTTGGTCATTACAGGGGAAGGCCAACTGGACTTTCAGACGGTGTACCACAAGGCACCGATAGGGGTCGCTTGGCGGGCTCGGAAAATGGGTATCCCGGTCGTTGCTATTTCCGGTTCATTAGGGAAGGGCTTCGAAAACGTTCACCCCGAGGGTATCGATGCTGTATCCGCCATAGTCTCCTCCCCCATGACTCTCGAAGAAGCGTCCAGCCGTGCCAGCGAGTTGATCGCAAACGCGACTGCCGAAGCGATGCGATTCATGAAGGTCGGTGCGAAGGTGCTCGGAAGCGGCTCCTAGGACAGCACGATCATGTGCACTTCCCTCGGCCCATGCATTCCCTTTATTAAGGTCTGCTCAATGTCCGCCGAGCGGCTGGGCCCTGAAATGATGTTCGCGTAGTTCAACGAACCGGTTTCGAGAAACTCGTTGCGGCGAATCGTGAACAGCTCGTCGAGGCTCGGCAATATTTGTGACGGCCGCACGACCGCCACGTGGACCGGCGGAAGCAGCGAGATCAGCCGGCTCACGCCCTTCCCTGCTGTAATCGCAACGCTCCCGGTTTCGGCGATCGCGTAGTCGACGCCCGTAACTCCAATATCGGCAACGATCATATCCTCTCGAAACTCGATCCGTTGTTGATCTTTGTCCTTGCCTGACTCCTCGTAAGCGATCTTCTTAATTCCGAGGGAGCTATCGTTAAATACCGAATCCAACCCGATCTCCTCGAGCACTTTGTGGTCCGAACGCAGAACACTGGTCGCCCTCGCCTTTTGGGCAACTTGCTGAATATAGTCAGCGGCGTCGGTGAGGCCTAACAAACTGACAACCCATCCCGCTTCGCTCGCAGAGGTCAGCAATTCCTCGACGAGTTGCTCCACCCGCGACCCCCTATCAAGACCGATCGCCTGGACCCGTTTGGCGAGGACATGTCGGTCGTCGGACAAACTGGTTTCTTCAGGGATGTCGAGATCAACAAGTGGCCCGTCCTTGCCCAAAGCAAGACGAATGTTCGCCAGGAACTCCTCTCGATTATCACCTTCGTTCATTGCTGCCTCTATTCTCCAATGTTCACGATTATCAGTACACCACCGTCCTTAACATATGTCACGACGATTCGCGCTCCCTGCACCATATGCTCGCGCAAATGCGATGGCGTGAATCCATGAATGTCGCTGGTCAGCCCCCCACGGCTCGCTTGAAAACGCCATTGGACCCCCTCATCATCGAGGACTTCTATCGACTCCAGTTCCAAGAGTGAGCTTGCCTTAACGTCGGTTATCAGACCGCTAACTTTCTGGGTATCCTTCGTGTCCTCATCGCTTTTGGTGCTACAGCCAACGACGACGAAAAGAGCTACCAGTAGTGCGACAATGGATACGGACAGCCTCTCCATACTCGCTGTGCCTCCCAATTTCTCGCGGCTAGAGGATCGTACCACAACACAAGTTTCCAGCCTTGATCATCGACGAGATACTCCCCTGACCGGTCGAGTCTCGCCAGGAATCACCAATATCATCGACCAACAACAGCTTGAACAATGTTTTGTACTTTTCTTATCCTTGTATCAGTGGAGGTGCATGATGCAACGTGTACGGTTCGTTTCGATTGTTGCGGCGGTTCTCGTCGTAGTGGTGGGATGGTCTTTAAGCTGGACTTCTTCGGTCTCGGCACAGTCCTTGTCGCAATCAGAGATGACTGTGATTGTCATGGACGGGTCGGCTGTCCGAGAGGCACAGCGGGCTATTCCTTTGACGATGTCGTTTATCAGCCTGTTGGCTACGCTTCAGGACGATAACAGTGTCATATTTCTGGACACTGATCGACCGAGCGAGTCCATAGGGCCGTTTAAGGCTTCAGACCCCGATTTCAGTTCCAGACAAGTCGAGATCGAAGCACGCCTTAGAGGCCCTCGCCCGGCTGTTCTAGGTTCAATGACCGAGGCACTGGACGAAGCCAGATCGGTATTGGCCAGCAACGGCGCACCGATCGGTTCGATGATATATGTCGCGACCGGAGGCACGGGAGATGCCCAATATCGCTCGACAGCCAGCACCGTGTCGCCACTCTTAAGTAGAATCGCTGAACAGGGATGGACAATTCATGGTCTGAGGTTGCAAGCAGACGACCCGTTCTCCGAGCTATTTTTGAGTAGCGTGTCGGAACCTACAGGTGGCACGGTATTCAGTCTCATGTCGTCATCCGACCTGAAGGCCGTGGCTGACGACATCTTCAGTCGCGGAGCGAAAGGCTCCCTTGACGCTGTCAGCGATCGGACGTTGACGACCGCCGAATTGCTCAACTCAGATGTCAGCATCGTGCCGGGCACGAAGGAGACAACGCTGTTCTTCTTCAAGGAGAGCCGATTCGGTTCACTCCGACTGAACAATCCGTCGGGACTCGAGGTCTCCGCTGGTGATCGGTCGGCGTCGTATGTAATCGAAACGGATAACTTGGTTATCTGGAAGCTGGTCGACCCGGCCCCGGGCATTTGGACGATCGAGGCCAAGGGCATCGACGGCAACATTTCCGTCTGGGGACATACGACCAATGTTTACGACCTGGTCCTCCGTACGATCTCTCCCCTGCCAGTCGGCAAGGCTAACAGCATCATGGGTTACGTCAGCGATGGGCAGCAGACGGCGATACTGAGCGGCGCAAGGATGTTCGCAACGATTACGGGTCCAAACTCCTCGGCCCAGGTCCACGAGATGTTCGACGATGGCTCTCAAGGTGACGCCCGAGCAGGTGACGGTTACTTCTCTTTGACTTTACCGTCCCTCGACCTAACTGGCTCATACCACGTGATGCTTGAACTTTCGTGGGCGGAATTCAATCACAAGATCACGTCGGATGGTGGGTTCGAGGCCCAGGTATTTCCCACTTTTGACATCGACACGATAGCTGCCGTTGGCATCGAGCTGGGCGAGAAGACGCAAGTCGGCACATTGTCCGTCCACGTCGATGGAGGACCATACGCCGTCGATCCCGCCACTATCACACCCCTGCTGGCTTCACCGACAGGCGTAAAAAGTATCCTCGAACTCGTGCCGCAACGTCTGTTTGGGAACGGCCCCGCGTGGCAATACGATCTTTTCTTTACACCCCAGGAGCGCGGCGCGCATACGCTTCAGTTCAGACTTGGCCTTGAGTACGCAGGGCGCATGTACACAGAAACATCGAGTTCGATAGTTGTGTCGACAACCCCACCACCAGTACCGCTGGCGCCCATCGCCGAGGCGGCTGTTGCAGCCGTTGTACCTGCCCTCGTGGCGGCACCCGTTGCGCTTGGCGCACCTGTCCTACCGACGCCGGGGCCTCAGTTCCCATGGATATTCGTGGTCATTCCGGGCATGATCGTGCTGGCACTTGTAGCCATAGCGCTGTTCCTTGCCACACGGCCTTCACCCTACGGATACATCTACACAGACGGCGATGACAAGGTCGTCGACTTCTCGAAGCTCGAACGCCACCCGATACTTGGCTTCTTCTACAAGGGCCTGGTACGCGGCAACGAACTGAACGTTCCTGGTCTTGAGGGACTGGTATTCCAGTTCATGAAAGACCGGGTCGACGTTAAGAGCTTTGGCGAACATCCGACGGTTCGGGTGAATAACCAGCCGCTTATCGACAGCGCTTCAATCAAGGACAAGGCGTGGATTGGTACTGGCGGCAAGCTGTACACCTTCCTCACCTCACCCAGACCAGCACCAGGTCCGGCTGGCGCAGACTAGACGTAACGAGATAGCCGGATACTACAGAGGGGCAGGTCGAAGACCTGCCCCTCTTGCGTCTCGGTGATAGTTATTTGCTACTCTTCGACGATCTCGATCGTGCTAACTACGTCGCCTTTGAACGTCGCCGTTTGGGGATCCCGTTCCCGCAGACCATCTACCGCGTCCATGCCGCCGATAATCTGTCCGAACACTGTGTGGCATGAAACTCCGGCTTGATGGCAAGGTTTCGCCGACCCATCAAGATCTAGCCCATCGAGACGGTGCTGCTCTGAGTACGTGAAGTAGAACTGGCTACCGTTCGTACCTCTGCCGTTGACCATCCCGGCGTTTGCCATTGCCAACATCCCCGGCCCAAAGTGCCGCGCGTCAGGATGGAACTCGCTATCAAACTTATAACCTGGCCCTCCGGATCCCGTGCCGCTTGGATCGCCGCCCTGGGCCATGAAGCCGGGAATGACGCGATGGAACGTCACGCCATCGTAGTATCCCTCACGTGCGAGGAAGACGAAGTTATTAACAGTCTTCGGGGCCTTGTCGACGAACAGCTCAACTTCAAACGTCGCGCCCTTATCCATCGTGAAAACGGCAGTATACTTCTTACTTGGATCGATGCGCATCGGCGGCGCTACATCCCACTGCGTACGCGTGCCGGGCGTCGGGGTCGCGGTAGCCCCAGATGGGGCCGATTGAACTGCAGCTGCGGGAGGGGCTGAACTGTCCGACGAGTTGGAATCGCCGTCGCCGCTACATCCGATCGCCAACAGGGCGACTACTGGAACGATGAACCATATGATCGCAGTGAGCCGAAATCTACGCATTGTACGTTTAGACCCGCCTTTCTTGAGAGCTTTTCGCCGTGTTCATTCAATAACGTCCGAGAATGTGATCGGGTATGAAGGCAACCTTATTCTAACGTAGGTCTGCTTTAACTTCCATAGCGCTATTCGACCGCTGCAAAGCAGGCAGCCACGATACTGTCTACGTCGATATGGTATTCCTTGTATAAGTCGAGGTAGTCGCCGGATTGACCGTATTCAGTGACGCCGAGTGGGAATGTCGCTGTCTTCATCGCGGCTCCAAGCCACGCGAGCGTATGGGGATGCCCATCGACGACGGTGACAATCGGTGCGCTCCGCTCCCCTACATCGAAGATATCCGCCAAGAACGGATCCGGGCCTTTACCCTCCGAGATGTTTCGCCGCACCAACTCCTGAAATCGCTGATATAGCGGGCCTGGCCCTGTCACGTTGATGACGTTCGCGAATACACCTTCTTCTAGCAGTTGTTCGCTAGCCTGAACCGCCTCGGGCACCATCGCTCCTGACGCCATGATATGAACGATATTGTAGCTCTGACCGTACTCGGGTTCTTCGCGACGATCAAGCAGTCGATAAGCCCCTGCCAGAACTTGTAACCGCAGCCGTTCCAGATCGTCGGGGTTTGTCGGGAGCTTTAGAGTCCCCTGATCCGTTGGTTTGCTAGTCAATCGCAGATAGGTCGATCCTTCGCGGTTACGGATTTTTTCAAGTGAATCCATCACTATCCATTCGAGTTCTTGACCAAAGCACGGCTCATAAAATGACAGATCGGGTAGCTCTGTACCAATCGACTGGGTAATAAGCGACTGATGGGCCCCGCCCTCGGGACCTAAACTGACACCGGACGGAGTTCCTACAACCATAAAGCTCGCGCCGGCATACGTGCTGTAATAGAACGCATCAAGACCTCGGCGGACGAAGGGGTCGTACAACGTTCCTATTGGGAACAGCATCTCGCCATTCATTTCGTACGACAGGCCAAGCTGACCGAGGGCCATAAACAGGTTGTTCTCCGAGATACCTAACTCGATGTGTTGACCCTGCTCCGACTCTACCCACTGCAGAGATCTCAGTTGCTGTTCTTTCGGCAGAGTCTCGACCGTGCCCTTGTGCCAAACCCCCACTTTGTTGATCCAACCGCCCAAGTTAGTGGAGCTAGCAACATCGGGGCTTGTCGTGACCACCCGATCGGACAATTCGGGTACGTTCCTCGATATCTCCGTCAAAACCTGACCGAATATCTGCTGTGTGGATGTCGTCCCACGATATCCCCGACCGAACCCGGTCGGAATCGAGAACTGCGGTGATGTCTTCGGCTCGTCGACACCGACGTTCAAGCGCGCTCGTGCTTCCTCGATCAGTTCAGCTTCGTCGGTATTTGCCGCAAAGCGAAAATCGGTGTCGTCGGAACCGAAACCCATACTCTGACGAAACTCCTCCATCTGCGAGTGGTTCAGATTAGCCGAGTGGTTTTGCGGGTCCCCCACGATGGGCAGCCGCCACCCCTTCAAGGTGTAAGCGAACATAACGTGGGGGCCGTTTTCGAGATTCAGGTCATCGAAGGCCTGTCGCAGCATTCCGATGTCATGCCCACCAAGATCGTGGAACAACTCAGCCAGTTCCTTATCATCCCAGCGGTTGATCAGCCGCTCCAGGTCCTTCGGAAATCGGCTCGTTTGCGGAAGCCATTCACGAAGAGTCGGCGCATCCACTCTTAGCAGCCGCTGATAGACCACGTTCGACATCTCGTCGATTGCAGCACGGAACAGTTCACCGTTGGGCTCCTCGAACGCCGCCTGAAGTTTTCGGCCGTACTTCGCGTCAACGATGCTCCAGCCGTTGGCGGCAAACATATCGCGCCAGCACCGGACACGGATGCCGGGGATTATCCGGTCCAGGCTTTGCCGGTTCAAGTCAATAACCCACAGGATGTTGGAGGCGTCCTCCATCGACGGATCTGCGATCGCCTCCCATACCGCCCCCTCATCAAGCTCGGCGTCGCCAACCAGGCTAATATACTTTCGCCGGGGCTCAGCTTTCGGCTTCATATGGCTTCGAACGTATTCTTCAGTCAGCCACGCAAAGTTCGGTGCGACGGCACCCAGGCCGACGGAGCCCGTGGAAAAGTCGACGTTGTCTGGATCTTTGGTGCGGCTGGGATAGGCTTGGAGGCCATGATATGCACGAAGCATCTTGAGGTATTGTGGGTCGAGGTTTCCAAGTAGATACTGGGCAGCGTGGTAAACGGGCGAAGCATGAGGCTTGACGGAGAGCTTGTCGCCGGCGTTCATGTACTCCATGAACAGGTAGGTCATGATACTGACTACCGACGCGCTAGAGGCCTGGTGCCCTCCAACCTTCAAGCCACTCGGATTGGGTCTAACGTGGTTCGCATAATCGACCATATAGATTGAGAGCCAGAGAATGCGGTTCTGAATCTCGTCGAGAACTCGGTTCCGACGCTCAACGATATCGACTTCTTCTAGAGCGCTCGTATCTATCGCCATGTCGCCTCTCCACTACCTATCACAGGTACTCCTTGGCCCATCCTAGTCCATCGGTCGTCGCCGTCAGTGGCTTGTACTCGCAGCCGATCCAGCCTTGATAGCCCATCTTCTCGATAGCATCGAACAGGAAGGGATAGTTGATTTCACCCGTTCCCGGCTCATGCCTGCCTGGGTTGTCGGCAAGCTGCATATGTTGAATCACGTTGAGGTTCGCTTGAATGGTCGGCGTCAGGTCGCCTTCCATGATCTGCATATGATAGATGTCGTATTGGAGCTTGAGGTTGTCCGATCCAACATCTGTGAGAATTCCAAGCGCTTGCGCTGTAGTCTGCAAGTAGAATCCAGGGATATCGCGCGTGTTGATCGCCTCAACCAACAACGTTACCTCCGCCTTCCCAAGTTCATCGGCTGCGAACTTGAGGTTGGAGACGAACGTTTCCCGAAGGGCATCGCCAGAGACGTTGTCTGGGGCAACTCCGGCCAGGCAGTTTACCTGCTTACAGCCTAGAGCGGTCGCATATTCGATCGCCTGACCGACACCGTCTTGAAACTCCTGAACTCTGTCCGGATGGCACGCAATTCCACGCTCGTCCGAATCCCAATTGCCTGCTGGCAAATTGTGTAAGGCTTGAACAAGGCCGTGCTTGCCGAGTTCATCTGTCAGGTCGTTTTTATCATAGTCATATGGAAACAGGTATTCGACGCCCTTGAAACCGGCTTTGGCGGCGGCCCCGAAGCGGGCCATAAAGTCCACTTCGTTGAACATCATTGACAGATTGGCTGCGAGTTTGGGCATTATCTGGCTCCGATTCGAATAGTCGGATTACTCCGCAGGTTCCGTCCGTTCTAAGAATTCGAGGTAGTTGCCCTCGGGGTCGAGGGCATAGCAAATACCGATTCGGGCTCCTTCGGGCGTCGTGCGATACTTCGGCTCAGTAATAAAGCGAAGGCCTCGGCTGGGTAGCGACTCGTACATGTCTTGCAAATCGGCGACGTTGAAGCAGACGTGGGATGAACCGTATTGATGATGGTGCAAATGGCCGTCGTTGGGCTTGGGGCTCAAGTAGCAAACAAGCTCAAGCTGGTGATGATCGCCGGGTTTGCCAACAAACACGAGCTTCCGCTTGGCATCGGGGATACCAGTATGGTCGCCTTCGGCAGGCGCAATACTGTCTACCTCTCTGAGCACCTCGAGGCCGAGGACATCGCAGTAGAAATCGATCATCCTTTGCAGGTCTTGAACGACCACACCCGAGTGATTGAATCCCGTTACCAATTGACGTGCCTCCATCATCAGGTCTCATATCTGAGTGTAGACCAGCGACCAGCCAGTGGCAATGGGCGGTTGGTACGAGAGCGGATCTAGTTGCCGTATGGGTCGGCAGCGTCGCGAAGGCCATCACCCATGAAGTTGAAGGCCAGCACCGCGACAGTGACTGGTACAGCAGGCAGCGTCAGCCACGGATAGATCGCCACCGTCTGAACGTTCTGCGCCTGTTGCAGAAGAACGCCCCAGCTTATGGCCGGTGCGCGCAATCCAAGTCCGAGGAAGCTTAGCGCTGTCTCGCTGATGATCATGAACGGGATGGCTAGAGTCGTTGAGGCAATCAGATGACTCGCAAAATTGGGCAACATATGCCGAAAGATGACTCGCACGTCACTTGCCCCGCCGATCTTCGCGGCCATGACAAAGTCTTCCTCTCTGAGAGCAAGGAAGCGACCACGAACCACCCGCCCGAGATCAGTCCAGACGAAAAGTGCGATCAGTATTGTGATAGCGAAATATATTCGTATCATGCTCCAGTCCCGGGGGACTGATGCTGCCAGCGCAATCCACAGAGGTATGGTCGGAACCGATCTTGTGATCTCGATAATTCTCTGGATCACAACATCGACGATCCCGCCATAGTATCCCGACATACTGCCGAGCGTAACTCCTAAGAACAAGCTAAGAGCCACACCAATCAGCCCAATCGTTAAGGAGACGCGCGTTCCAAAGACCATTCGCGACCACATGTCACGACCCTGCACGTCGGTACCGAGGAAAAAGGGCGCTCGTCGTTCCTCATTTTGGCTCTCATCAATCCCTATCAAATGTCGATCGAGTTTGATTATGCCGAAAAGCTTGTACTCGTAGCCACGAACCAGAAACATAATGGGAATATGAGAATCGGGCTTGGTGGTGTACACCTTCTTGAATGTATCAGGGTCCCGGCTACCGATGAGTTCCTTAACATGTGGGCTGAACCCGCCGTCGAACCAGTGAATCGTCTGAGGAGAGAGATATGCGACATCGACATCCGACTTTGCAGGGTCGGAGATCGCGATAAAGTCCGCGAATACAGCCGACGTGTAAAACAGAATCACAACTGCAGCGCCGACCAAGGCCATCCGATGCTTGCGGAACCGCCACCACATGAGTTGATATTGGCCAGCGACGAAGACCTGTTCGTCTTCAAGGAGATCCATCTCTCCGTCCGCCATCAAGTTTCCTGCGGCCTCTCCTTGAATTGCCGGCGGCTTTTGCTCTTTGTCCACCATTAGTTTTTCACCATACGGATACGGGGATCGACGAACATCAGAAGAATGTCGGAGAGCAAGGTGCCCACAATCGTCATTGCACCTAAGATAACTACGATTGAAGAGGCCATGAACAAGTCTTCCGCAAGAAGTGCTCGAAGCAGCAAAGGACCTATAGTAGGTAGACTCAAAACGACGGACACGATCACGCTGCCCGAAATAAGAAACGGCAACAAATACCCTGCCGTACTAACGATGGGGTTCAGCGCAACTCTCACAGGGTACTTGATGACCACTCGCCACTCTTTTAGGCCCTTCGCCCTTGCCGTCACGACGTATGGCTTACTGAGTTCGTCAAGCAGGTTCGCCCTCATAATTCGTATGAGACCCGCTGTCCCCGATGTCCCGAGAACGATCGCCGGTATCCACAAATGTGACAGCATGTCGACCACCTTCCCCATCGACCAGGCCGCGGTCACATACTCACGGGTGTTTAGTCCGCCGATCGAAAAATCAAAATAGAAGTAGCCTATCCACATCAAGGCGAGTGCGAGTAGGAAGTCGGGTATGGCGAGACCAATGAAACCGACGAATGTTAATGCATAGTCTTCAATCTTCCGGTGGCGAACCGCAGCATAGATGCCTATGGGTATCGCCAGGGTCCATGTAAACAATATCGTTGCGCCTGCAACTATTATGGTCATCAGCAACTTGTCACTGACGATCTCCCACACCGGCCTCTGAAACTCGACAGAGAATCCAAAGTCTCCAAACGCCGCTTTGGAGGCCCATTTGTAATACTGGATGATCAGTGGTCTGTCGAGTCCATACTCTTTTCGCAAATTCTCTTCGAGAAGCGCAGCTACAGGGGTCCCAAATCCAGCGTCACCAATAAGGTTGGCCACGTAGTCATCAACAAAATCACCCGGAGGTAATGTAATGACAATAAACGCGACCACGGAGAGCACCCACAGGGTAAAGAGGCCCAGGAGTATACGTCGTGTCATGAAAGCAATCATTTAAGTTCTCAATGACAGTGTGCCACTGTGGATTGTTAGAGCGATTCGGGCGCGCTTCTGGAGCAGCGTCCGACATTGTACATGGTTCTATACAAAAGGGCACCCGATCAAGAGATCGGGTGCCCTTTTACTAATTACGCCTCTATCAATTCTTCTTGAAAACTCTACTCAGAGTCGTTCTTGCCGCCCTCGAAGAAGAACTGGACTGTCCGCGCGATACCAGGGTTCTGCAGCGGGGACTCGTTGGGAGCCTGCGCAGGGACGTTCTTGAAGTTCTTCTTCTTCACGATTACGCCGTTGAATGCAGGAGTGTTACCAACTGCGCCAATGCCGTAAAGGTTGTCGATGAAGATCTTCTGGCCTTCGATGTAAATGTCCTTGCGGTCTGAATAGACCAGGTTGCTCTGGATGTCGGCCAACTCGCCCAGCCTCAAGATGTTTAGATCCGTCGGCTCTGCCGCAATTGCGTTCTCAGAGTAGGTGTCGCGACCACCCGTGTACCAGGTGCGATATGCGCTGCCATGCTCATGCCAGCGATCCAGCAGGTTCGGCCAGCGTGCTGACATAAGACCGCCAGCCATCAATACACCGTCGTTGTTGTTGCGGCGGGTTTCAAAGAGGCTTACGTCCATGGGCTTGAGGTTGACCTTTATCCCTACTTCAGCCAGGTCTTCCTGCATCAGTTCTCCAAGGACATCGTAGGCCACGAAGTACTCAGCGGCGTAGTCCATAATGAACTGGAGGGTGCCCTCTCCGTCGGACCGGAGGCGGAAACCATCGCCGTCCTTGGCACTCAAACCAATGCTGTCGAGAATCTTATTCGCCTCGGCAGGGTCGTGTTGTGCGTACTTCTGGGCGGTCTCGTCGCCAGGGTAGAAGGGGTGACCCTTCGAGAAGATGGGCTGCGAAGGATCGCCTTGGCCCAGGAACATCACTTCGTTGATCTTGTCCCGGTCGATGGCAAGGGAGAGGGCCTTGCGGAAATCGAAAGTGTTAATCCACTTTTTGATTTCAGGGTCCACTTCATAGGCAACAGGACCCTCACCGTAGGACATGTTGATCGCGATGCCAACGGCTCCGTGAGAGCCCCAGAACTGGACGTCGATCTGGCTCTTCTCTTCGTTCTCCTTGAACACGGGAACCTTGTCCATCAAGATGTGGCGGTGCTGGAAGTCGATCTCACCAGCCGCGGCCTTGAGGTTCAACACCTCTTGGTCGCCCGTCAGAGTCATGGAGATCCGGTCGATGTACGGGAGCTGGTTGCCAGCGGGGTCCACTGCCCAATAGTACGGGTTGCGTTCCCACTCATAGAGCTCCGAGGTGATCGGGCTGGTCATCTTCCACGGGGAGACTACCGGCGAGTCGGTGCTCTTCAGAGGACTAGCGGAGTCCTTGAAGAAGGTGATCCAGTTCTCATAACCAGCGTCAGCGACCATCTTGTCGTAGGCGGCCTCATCTTCCGCGAATCGACGATGGATCGTCTTCAGGTAGTGTGCCGGACCATAGACACCGTCGCCAACCCGCCCGTGCAGGGTCCAGCCACCGGTGGTGTAGTCGGCTAGCGCATCGATGAAGCCGTCTGCCCGCTCCTTCAACGTGATCTCAACGGTGAAATCGTCAACCGCAGTGATCGACGCAGCGTCGATACCGGACCAACCAATCTGGCCTCCGCGTTCGGGGTTGATTTCACCGTCGGAAATAACGTTATCAAACTGCCACGTGAAGTCTTCGGAAGTGAATGGCGTACCGTCAGACCACTTCATTCCCTTGCGAAGATGCAACGTGTAGACCATTCCGTCGGAACTGAGGTCCCAGTCCCTCGCGACGTTCGGAATGATGCTCGCGCCATCAAGGTCATAGTAGAGAACCATGTCCATCATGATGCGGTCAGCGTTCTGGCCGTCGTTCGGGCCGGTAAAGGCTCGTCGCCAGGTCCCGCCATACTCGCCGATTCGGTCAACAACGTTGACCACCATCGCCTGACCCGCATCGGGAAGGCGATCCTCAACTGCAGGAATCGAGCCTGCCGCTACCATTGAGGCTAGCATCGGGGCCTCGCTGAACGTGGTCGGTGCAGGACCGTCCCACACAAAGCTGCCGTTAAACTGGCCGGCCAAATCGCCGATGCCCGCAGGAGCCGGGGCTGGGTCCGGGGCTGCCGCAGGAGCCGGGGCTGCTGCAGGAGCCGGCGCTGCCGCAGGAGCCGGCGCTGGGTCCGGGGCTGCCGCAGGAGCCGGGGCTGCTGCAGGAGCCGGCGCTGCCGCAGGAGCCGGCGCTGCTGCAGGAGCCGGCGCTGCCGCAGGAGCCGGCGCTGCCGTATCAGCAGGCTCGTCACTACTACTACACGCGAAAACCGTGAAAAGCAACACGGCAATCGCGGCTAAGCCGATAAACTTAAAATTCTTGGTGATCATTCACCCCTCCTCCCTGAATGGTTCTCTACTAGCACTTCTTGTCCGCACTCCGTGTCCAGTTCGACCCGATTCCCCTTGGCTTCTCCCCAAATCCATAGTCGTCGTTAAGCCATGCTAACGATTTGCTAACCAGTCGGGGATTATGCACTGTCAGCCCATCGGGTGTCAATCCCTCGGCTACCGACGTGAGTCTTTCTAACACCTGCCTCAGTGAACTCCGTCTTAAGTGTTTACGAGCGTCATACTAATTCGGATTGCAATCAAGCGTTGAACTTTTGTCGCTTGAGCTTTGCTTCCGACCTTGCGACAATCAATGTAAGACCACTGACATTCAGTTTGGGACAAATGAATATGCACCAGTTGACGCCGCTCAGTCGAATTGCCTTGATGATCTTCCTTGCAATGACCTTATTAGTTGTCATGGCCTGCGGCGACGATGAGCCGCCGTTGCCGAAAGTGCTCAGCTACTCAGCGGACATCCATGCCACTAACTCCCTGATTACTGACATTTCCGTCACTCTAGATCGAGAGGGACTTGTCTACGTCGAATACGAGAACGCCCAAGCAGGGAAGTTCCGCACCGACACTAGCGATGAGCCAGCGATCGAGCACCTGGTACCAGTATTGCGTCTAAGGCAATCGACTAGCTATTCATACACTGTCGTCGCCACCGACAGCGATGGCAACGAAACCCGTAGCGGTTCCGGCACATTCACAACTGGCCAGTTACCCGAAGCTCTCTCGACACTCCTAATCGACGCCCAGGGAGCTCCGACCGCTGAACTACTACTGCTCGACATTCGGGATATCGACGGTAGTTGGTTCTTCATGCTCGATCAGGATGCGCAAATCGTCTGGTACTACGAGAGTCCGAATCCCGTCGAAGACGTGCCGTACGCCGTCACCGGCATTATCCAGAAACCAGATTTCAACCTGGTATATCAGCTCAACAACCCGTTCAATATCTGCTGCATCCGAGAGATTACGCCAACCGGCAGCATCGTCGACAACTTGGCCGCGGGACCAGTCAACGGCTTCCCCCACCGCGATCTTCTGTTGATGCCGGACGGGGAAATACTGTATCCCGCGTGGACATATCGCGTCGTCGACGACACGGATCAGGGCGGCGACGCAGAAACGCTGGTCGAGGGCCTCGCTCTTTACACCTGGAACCAGGAGTCCGGTCTGACCGAACAGGTCTGGAACGCCTTCGATGGCATCGGCACCGACGTGCGAGTTGGATGGGGCACAGGCAATAATACTGCGAGCTACCCCGGTGAAGTAACGCTTCAGGAGCACACCCCACCTATTCGGTGGACCGGGGCGAATTCAGTGCGGATAGGGCCGCGAGGGAATATCATCGTCTCCATCGTCAACCTCAGCAAAATCATCTCCATATCGCCGGACTTCCAGCGCGTCGAATGGAGTCTCGGTGGCCCGAGCAGCACATTCACTTTCGAGGACCCAAACAACCAATTCTACCGGCAGCACACGGCGCAGCAACTTCCGAATGGCAACATCCTCATGTTCGACAATGGCCGTGGCCGTCCTGATGAGGAAGGAGGAGCTTACTCCCGTGCCCTTGAACTGGCCCTGAACGACTACGATCTCGTTGCGCGAAAAGTCTGGGAGTACCGACACGACCCAGACGTGTTTGCTGTGAACCGCAGCAGTGCCTTCCGGTTGCAAAACGGCAATACACTTATTAACTTCGTGGCAGACCCGCGCGTTGTAGTAGAGGTGACGCCTGACGGTGCCGAGGTATTTGAGGCTGCGATCAGCGGGCCCCGGATGCAGGGCAGCTTCAGGACATATGCCATCGACTCGGTGATGGGCGAGACACGTATCACCGAATAACAGACAAGGGGCTTACAACGAGTATTAAAGCGGCATTGCTCCTGTTCCTCGCTGTGCTGTTCGCATCATCATGCGGCGAATCAGAACCTGAACTCTCTCCCACTCCCGCTAGTACGCCGACGCCGCTGGCTCCACCCGCCCCAACCGTGCTTACCGCCGACGTACACTTCCAGCCCGAGAACTCTCTTATCGCTTGGATCACCGGCACTGTGGATGCGCCGGGGCACGTCTACGTCGAGTACTGGAACGACGATCACGGGCGGTTCCGTTCGAAGCCCCAGTCAGTCGACGGCGTCAGCTTCACCGCGTACGCCACTCGTCTGAGGGCGAATTTGACATACCACTACCAGGTATTTGGCACCGATCTTAATGGCGGCACGACCGATGGACCGACAGGTACTTTTCAGTCGGACCCGCTCCCCGACGTGCTTGCTGAGGCTCGATTTACGGTGCTTAGCGGACAACCCACCCGTCCAATCACTTTCATGGACTACCGCCAAGCGGGCTACTTCGGCCTGGTGGCTTTCGACGGAAACGGCCAGGTCGTCTGGTACTACAAGGCGTCCGAAGGGGACGGCGAACAGCCGCACGCGATGGTACGGAAGCCCAACGGCAATATCGTGTACATCGCGGGTTTCCAAGGTGGCACGACCAGCTTGGGGCTCGTCGAGATCGACCCGACCGGAAAAGAAGTCAACCGGCTCGTCGGCGAATGCTCGCCGTTCAGCCCCATTCATCACGAAGTGCAAATTCTCCCTGACGGGCGCGTAATGTACTTGGCACGCGACGTGTTATGGGAGGGGTACGGCGACCCGTTGCACCCGCAGGAGGGCGACACCATTGGTATATGGGACCCAGCGACCGGGGAAAACGAGATCGTGTGGAACATCTTCGACCATATCTCCCCTGCCGACCGCACGGAACCCGACTCCGACCGACGGCTTCCTGGATTCCCCGTCTGGGGCGGGTGCGACCGCGACCGCTCGGTGCAGGACTGGAGCCATGCCAACTCGGTGATGATGGCGGAGGACGGCAGTGTCATCTTGAGCCTGCGGCACCTCGATCAGATTGTGTCTATCTCGCCCGACTTCCAGTCGATCCAGTGGCGTCTCGGCGGTCCCGGGAGTGATTTTATGTTTCCGAACCCCATAGACCGTTTTTACGAGCAGCATTCCGCCGTTCCGCTGCCAAACGGCAACATCCTGTTATTCGATAACGGCAATGACCGTCCTCGTGAAGAGGGCGGCCAGTACTCCCGCCCCCTCGAACTGCAACTCGACCACAATAACAAGACGGCCACGGCGGTTTGGCAGTTCCTCCACAACCCACTAATCTTCTCTGTATGTTGTTCAAGCGTCGAACGCTTGCCGAACGGCAACACGCTATTCCTATATGGCACCAACTTCCGTCCCGACCCACGGCCGTTCAAGATCATGGAGGCCGCCCCAGACGGCGAAGTCGCCTGGGAAGTCGTACACGTCTCGCCTGGCAAGCAGAACCAGTACCGCATTTACTCCGCCGATTCGATCATGGATGAAGAGCGGCTTGATTAATCATTCACGACCCCGAACTCGAACCGCACAAAGCCAGTGGTTCACCTAACCTGATGACATGGTCAATGAAACCAAAACAGACGTGACTGACCGCTCCAGGCCACGTGTTGCGCTCTTCTCGGTAGCTGGTGGAATCACAGTCATCATTGTTTTGGCTGTGGCGATAGCCGTAGCTTCAATGAAGGAAGATGATTCTGCGACCGACATGAGCCCCGAAACGTCCCTGCCACCTATCGAGACGCCCGAGGCTTCACCTCCACAATCGAGAACGTCCGAACGCAGTTCGTTCTTCGACTCTGACCCACTCGAAGGCCTCGACTGCATAAGGGAACCGCTCATTATGCGCACGGACGACACCTCCGTGGGCAAGCTGTTGAGTAAGGACCAGATCGCCTTAATCACGTGCGTTCAATAACGCCCCTGCCTATTCCGACCGCCTACATCTCTGCCCCACTCTTGACGCATCACGCGATATCGTCTACGTTCCCTGCCAACATATTCTCGGGAGAATCATCAAACACATGACCAAAAGGATTGCATTCATGGGCGCGGGCGCCATCGGCGGCACAATCGGCGGCTATCTAACCAGAGCAGGGCACGATGTGACCCTCGTCGACGCCTGGCCCGCTCATATCGACAAGATAAAGGCGGATGGTCTTACCGTCACAACAATGGAGGGTGATTTCACGATCAAGCCCAGCGCGCTCCACATCGGAGAGTTGTCTGCCACAACCAACCAGTACGACGTTGTCTTTGTCTCGGTCAAGTCCTACGACACCGCTTGGGTTACGACCCTCATCGAGCCACACTTGGCTCCTGGCGGCGTGGTCGTGTCGGCCCAGAACAGCATCAACGAAGACATCATCGCGTCCATCGTCGGTTGGGACCGAGTAATGGGTTGTGTCGTAACCATCGGCGCGACAACTGTGGGCCCGGGCCACGTGGAGCGCACGAGCGCCGAACGTGGAAGACGTTCGTTCGCGCTGGGCGACCCGTCCAATTCAGACTCGCCTCGTCTCCAGGGGTTGAAGACGATCTTAGAGGACTGCGGCGAAGTTGGAGTAACAACCAATCTCTTGGGTGAACGCTGGGCCAAGATCGCGACCAATTGCATGTCGAACTCGATTTGTGGGGTTACCGGCCAGAGTTCCGTCGGAATGCGTTTGCATCCGGTCACAAGAGATCTTGCCACGCGAATTGCTGCTGAAGTAGTTCAGGTTGCGACCGCGCATGGAGTGGTTATCGACAAAATCGGCTCGATTCCCGCTCGGAAATATGTCGAGGGGCTTACTGACACAACCGTCAAGGAAGAGGTCGAGCGCATCATGATCGAGGAGGCACCCAAGATCGGCACGGGACGCCCGTCGCTCGCGCAGGACCTCGCCAAGGGCCGTCGGACGGAGATCGACTATCTCAACGGCTACGTTATCCGAAAGGGCAAGGAGGCTGGCGTCCGAACCCCCTTCAATCAAATGATCGTTGACCTGGCAAAGCAGGTCGAAGCAGGTGTGATGCAGCCGATGATCGATAACATTTGGATGATTATGGACTATCCTCCCGAATAGAGGGCACTACTCAGTATGAGCAAATACAAAGAAGCAAGAAACAAGGGTGGCGAGTACCTGCTCCAGCAGTTGCATAAGGATGGCAGCTTCGGTGATGGCACTGTAGGCGACTACTACAAGGTGCCTGCGGCGTTCCAGGTGTGTGGCGAGACCAACGCCGCCAACCGGCTATGCAATTGGATTCGCCACAACGGAATGACGGAGGACGGTGACTTCGGCCCACGGACTGAGTTCACGTCCGACTACTATTACGCATACTTCAACATTTGGGTCGTGATGGGAGCCCAGCGTCTCGGTCAGTTCGACCTCGCTCAGCGCGGCATGGACTTCCTGATAGACTTTTACGACGAAGAGAGCGGCGGCTTCTATTCGAGCCGCACCGAGCGCACACCAACGACCAAACAAGACCTGTGGGTCGCCAGCGGCTGCGGACAGGCTGCCCTGTATACTAGCCGTCTTGATGTAGCAAGAGGCCTGGGACGCTGGATGCAGCGCATGATGGACGAGCAGCCCAACTACCCGGAGGTCATGTACACGGTCTCGACGCCCGGCGGCGGGCTCGTCACCGACGTAGACCCCGACGACCCTATACGTTACGTTCTCGTGAACGCCACCGAGGGCGACCAGTTCTTCTTCCATCCCGGCATAGCAGGCGGATTCCTCGCGCGGCTCTATGAGTCGACTGGAGAAACACAGTGGCTCGACCTGGCGAAGAGATATATGCTCTTCGCCGAAACTGCCACCGACAACCTGTTCTGGCTCCTTCGAGCGGGCAAGGTCGGCTGGGCTGCGTCGGTGCTCTATACGCTCACCGGCGAGACAAAGTACCGCGACATGGCAATCAAAGTCGGCGACAATATCGTCGCGCAGCAGACGGCAGATGGCTGGTGGTCATCAGTCGGCTCGGAGGGAACGCCAAGCAACGACGCCACCGCGGAAATGGTCGTGTGGCTAGACGAGATTTACCAGGCGGTGGGCTAATCTGCCCCAACCGCGATCGCTTCTAGGCCCCTTTCCGTTTGGTCGACGATGCTGTTGCATTCATCTCGAACGGCCTTGCTAGTTAGGACCGCTAGCTTCGATACATCGCGTTGGTCGGGCCGCATCGCCACGCGACCTAAGCAGTTCAGAACCGACTCCTCAACCAACTTTTCACCAGCCCCCGACCCCAAGATGTCACCCGAAAATTTCTTGACGACGCCAAGTACATCCACCCGCGTTAGCAGCTTTGCACTTTGGGTATTCTGTGATGGGAACGAAGCTCACGTGACGCTAAGGCCGTGGCCGCCCTGGAATAACTCCCATGGCTGGAACGACTCAACGAACTCCTTAGCTTCTTCCATGGTGGCGATGCCCTTCATGGCACGGCCGGGTTCGTAACTAAACGTCTTGGCGAACGCATCGAAGCCGCTCTTGGTCTCCCTGACGCCGCCGACCTCCTCCTCGTGCCCGTTATCCTCGTCCTGGAGGATCAGCCGCTCTCCACGCTTTCGCTCACGCCAAAAAACTTTCATGGAAACCTCCGAGCCGACATTTCTAATACCAAGCTGCTTGGGCCCAAAAGATGCACCATATTTGACCAGAGCCATAGCACGCTCGCTACGCTGCTCCAACCGCCAATTCGCCCAGCGCCGACCCCATCGACTTTACGATTTCTTTGTATTCGTTACGCACGGACTTGCTGGTCAGGACTGTGGGCTTCGATACATCGCGGTAGTCCGATCGCATCTCGACCCTACCGAGGAAGTTCAAGTCCAACTCCTGCGCCAATTCTTCGCCAGCTCCCGACCCAAATATGTCGCCCGAAAAATTCTCGACGACGCCAAGTATGTCCACCCGCATCGTCTTGATCATGTTGATGGAACGAGTCGCATCCACTTTCGCCAATTCCTGCGGTGTAGTTACAACGACGAAGCCGTCGATGGTCAACGCCTGCATGATCGTCAAAGGCGCATCGGACGTACCCGGCGGTAAATCCATGATCAGGTAGTCAAGCGAGCCCCACATTGTCGTTTGGAGAAGCTGGTTGATAGCGTTGTGAATCATCGGGCCGCGCCAGATGGTCGCTTCGTTCTCGTCCTTCTGGAAAAAGCCCATCGACATGACGCTGACGCCGAAGCGTTCTGGCGGAATCATACGATTGCTCTCGCCCACTGTCGGAGGCTCTGAGATTTTCATAGCTCGGATGACGTTTGGACAATCGATGTCCACATCCAGAATGCCGACCTTCGCACCCTCTTGCGCCAGCGCAACGGCGAGATTAACCGCCACCGTCGTCTTCCCAACGCCACCCTTGCCGCTGTAAACCCCTATCTTGTACTTGATCCCTGACAAGCTGTCGGCAACGGCCTTCTTCTGTTCGAACTGACGCTTCATCCCCTCGATTCTAGCGCGGGCCTGGGCAGCCTGGTCAGCGTTGGGCGGTATGCCGCCGGGACTGGAGTGCGGCGAGTGAGTCATGCGGAAAATCTCCTGTCTGTGACAGTCGTAGAGACGCCACTCCAGGCGTCTCTACGCATCATCACATCGTCTGTCCGGTTGTCGTCGACAATCGTTAGTCGTCAGTCGAGGCCAAGCTGCAACTTGCCTTCCTCCGTAATCAGGTCAGCACTCCAAGGCGGGTCGAATACCATCTCGACGCTCACGTCTTCGACCGCCTCAATCTCGGCAATGCGCCACTCGGCTTGCTGCGCAATATACGGTCCCATGCCGCAGCCAGGGAAAGTCAAAGTCATCTTTACGTTTACGTCACCCTCATCGACTTCACAGTCATAGATGAGACCCAGATCGACGACGTTTACGGGAATCTCTGGATCGTATACATCCTTAAGGGCCTCGATGACCTCTTCTTTTGTCAACGTCGCGGTTGCTTCGGGCAATTTCGGTCTCCTTAGTGTGTGACTGATCGACTGATTTCATTGTAGAGGTGTGCTGATTCGTCGTCAAATAAAATTGCTTGTTTGCATGTTTTGCTGTTCAAGTCGCTTTCTCGACCTTGACGATGTCCTCGGCGATCACTTTTCGCAGGTCGACGATCTGGTCCCTGATGAGCGCCGCCTTCTCGAATTCGAGGTTGTGGGCCGCTTCCTTCATCTGCTTTTCGAGGTCTTTGATGAGCCGTGCGAGATCGTCCTTGGGAATGTCACCCTGGGCTGCGTACGGCGTTTTAGTCTCAGCGATGGCTCTGACGCGCTCGGTAATGTCGTGGATGGTCTTTTGAATACCTTGCGGCGTGATCCCGTGCTCGCGGTTGTGCGCTTCTTGAATGTCACGGCGGCGCTCCGTCTCATCGATCGCCAGCTTCATAGAGTCGGTGACCACATCGGCATACATGATGACGCGGCCGTCGATGTGGCGGGATGCGCGACCAATTGTCTGAATCAGCGCCGTCTTCGAGCGCAGAAAACCTTCTTTGTCGGCATCGATAATCGCAACCAGACTGACTTCGGGCAAGTCGAGGCCCTCTCGCAGAAGGTTGATTCCCACGATCACGTCATAGACGCCGAGCCGCAGGTCGCGGAGTATCTCACTCCGTTCCAGCGTATCGACCTCCGAGTGGAGGTAATGCGTCCTGACGCCCATCTCTTTGAGGTAGTCGGCCAATTCCTCGGCCATTCTTTTGGTCAGAGTCGTCACCAGGCAGCGGTCACCTCGCTCCGTTCGCAGACGAATTTGATGGAGCAGATCGTCTATCTGCCCGGTAGTCGGTTTGACCTCGACGATCGGATCAATCAGCCCCGTCGGGCGGATGACCTGCTCAACCATCTGTTGCGAGTGCTCGTACTCGTACGGGCCTGGTGTAGCAGAAACGTAGATGACCTGGTTGACTCGCTCCTCGAACTCGCCAAAATTCAGCGGGCGGTTGTCCAAGGCTGATGGCAAGCGAAAGCCATAGTCGACAAGCACTTCCTTGCGCGACCGGTCACCGCCATACATCGCTCGCACTTGAGGCAATGTCATGTGTGACTCGTCGACGAACAACAAGTAATCGTCGGGAAAGTAATCGAGAAGCGTGTATGGCGTGCTGCCGGCCACACGTCGCGCTAGGTGCCGGGAGTAGTTCTCAACACCTCCGCAGTATCCTGTCTCCCGCAGCATTTCGATGTCGTACTTCGTCCTCGATTCGATCCGCTGAGCCTCTAGCAGCTTGCCAGCGTTGTTGAGGCGAGCAAGATGCTCTTCAAGCTCCGCCTCGATGTCCGTGATCGCCATCTTGATTTTTTCTTCAGAGGTCACAAAGTGCTTTGCGGGGTATATCTCTATTTCGTCACGCTCCGCCAGGATCTCGCCGGTCAGCGGATCGACCTGCACGATGCGCTCGATCTCGTCGCCCCAGAACTCGATGCGAATACCAACTTCGTTTTCATAGGCCGGCAGAATCTCAAGGGTGTCACCGCGAGCACGAAAATGACCGCGTGAGAGGTCGAAGTCGTTGCGCTCGTACTGCATATCGACGAGTTGACGCATCAGGCGCTCGCGACTGCGGGTCTCCCCCTTGCGGATAAATGCAACGAAGCCCTGATACTCCTCCGGCGAACCCAGACCGAAGATGCACGATACGGACGCGACGATCAACACGTCCCGCCGGGTCAGCAACGCGCGTGTTGCCGCGTGACGCAATTTGTCGAGGTGCTCGTTAACGTCAGCGTCCTTCTCGATATATGTGTCTGTTCGAGGAACATACGCCTCTGGCTGGTAATAATCGTAATAGCTAACGAAGTATTCAACGGCGTTGTTCGGGAGGAACTCCTTGAACTCGGTGGCAAGCTGGCCCGCGAGGGTCTTGTTGTGGACGAGCACGAGCGTCGGTCGCTGAAGCCGCTCGACAATACACGCCATCGTGAAGGTCTTGCCGCTGCCTGTTACGCCCATGAGCGACTGGTGCTGTAAACCGTTCTCGCTCCCCTTCACCAGTTGCTCGATGGCTTCCGGCTGGTCACCCGTAGGCTGGAAATCTGAAACGATCTTGAATTCGGGCAAATGGACTCCTTTCACGTCTCACAACAAGCCAGCGACACGGTACTCTGCAGATTCAATCTTATCCGATCTGAGGGCGTGCATCAAAAAGCTGGCTCCGATTACGCGAAGCCAGCTTCTCGACTATGCGACCATCTCAACGTTGCGGGACTAGGAACCGGGCCTCGGCTCAAGGAGTACGTCGACATCCTCGGTCGCCCCGTCTGCTCGAATGGCCTCGACGACTATCGTTTGCCCCGGCTTTGTGTTTACTGCCAGATATGCGATCAAGTCCTCGATGGTTCTGACAGAGACCCCGTCGATTGAGGTTATGATGTCGCCTCGGGTGCTACCTTGAGGTGCACGCAACCCGGCTTTGCCCGCAGGACCACCTGCGGTCAGACCGGAAATAATAACACCGCGTGTATTGCGATCCAACCCCGTATTCTCGGCGACCAGCGAAGTTACACTACCTCCGCTAATACCAAGGTAGGTGTAGGTATGACTTCCCGTCGCGATCAGTTCTGGGATAACGATCTTGGCTATGTTGATCGGAATCGCGAAGCCAATTCCCGCCGATGCACCACTCTGGCTGATGATCTGCGAATTGATACCGATCACCTCACCATGGACATTGAAAAGCGGCCCTCCAGAGTTACCCGGATTAATCGGCGCGTCGGTCTGAATGGCGCTCGGTATCTTGTACGGCGAGTTGGCGGCCCCCGTAATCGTCCGACCCAGGGCGCTGACTATACCACTTGTCATAGTGAAGGTCTCCCCGAACGGGTTCCCAAGGGCAAACGTGAACTGCCCAACCTTAAGGTCATCATTGTCGCCGAGCGAGACTGGAGTGAGATACCCAGCCGGGGCATCAATCTGCAACGCCGCCAGGTCCGAGTCAGGATCAGTCCCGATGATTTGAGCAAGAAATACGTTTCCGTCCTCGAAGTTGACCCACACTCTGTCGGAGCCATCCACCACATGATTGTTGGTCACGATCACACCACTTTCGTCCCAGACGAACCCCGAACCCTCGCCTGCGGGTTGGAACCCACCCTGTACTGCTCGGTCCACACTGATGTGCACGACGGATGGCAAGGTCGCCACATACAGGTCGGTGAATACCTTCTCTTGCGCCGCGACGATGGCAGCGGCATCGAGTTCGACGACGGGAGCTACCTGCGCTGGCGGTGCGGGCAGTGTCACGGGAGCCGGGTCGACCTGAGCTGATGGGGGTGATACTGGCACCTCCATCGTCGAGGCTGGCGCGCTGTTGCCGTTTGGCGCGACAGCCTGAGCTGGTTCTATAGCAGGAACTTGAATCGTCGCAGGTGTACCACTCTGATTTACGCCCTCTGACGTTTCCGGCTGTGACGGAACTACCTTCGTGTCGCTGGGCGTAATAGGTTCGGATGCGGTAGCAGATACTGGCTCAGTCGCTTGCTGTTGCGTCTCCGTTGTCGGAGCCGTCACCTGCTCCGAAGGTGCTGGTAGCCCAACCTGAGTGCTGTCTGGTACTGGCTGGTCCGCTGTGATTGATGTTTGACTCGGTTGCGCTTGTGCCGGACTTACGGTTGCGTCACCGTTCGCCGTCCCGCCACACGCGATGGCGATCACGAGCAGCGCCGACACCCCGTAAGCCAAGATTGACTTTCTGGAAACAGGTCTCCACATAATTCACCCCCCATACTTCCACTTGAGTTTCGTTCGGTCCGACTTTGGCCAAGTCTTGACTAATATAACGAGACGCAAACGACGTGAGGTAGGCTGGTCACGGATGGCAACACACGTGGGCACCATGACACAGCCATCGAGAAGGTTCTGACAAGTCAATAGAAAGACACGAGTCGAGCGATCAGCAGGTCGGTGTCAGCTATTTCCGGGCCTTGACCACCCAGACCATTTCCTCGCTGTCTTCGTCGAACGGCGAGTAATCGAAATCGCCATAGAGGTCGATGACTTCGTAACCGCACCTTTCGAGCAAATGGAGGAGTTCGAGGCGGTGTGCGTAGCGTATCTGGTAATCGCGATAAAAGCGGGCCGGGACAGTCCCATTCTCGTCAAGTTCGTCGGCTATGATCCGCACCGACAATACCTGGTTGAAGTTATCGACTCTCGTTTGCTGCCATAGAACGAGTTGTCGACCAGTTCGTGCGTCGGTGACGTCACGCAGATGGAAAGCGGCGTCCTCGTCTTCGACAAGCATGTGCAGGTCGGGCACAAACACATTGAAGATAAGCCGTCCGTCGGGTTCGAGGTGATCTTTTATCGTGTCAAGACACTTGATCTGATCCTCGACTGTCATCAACGCCAGGAAGCCGCGGAAGGGAATGATAATTAGCGGAATTTTTTTGCCCAGCGAGAAATTCCGCATGTCTGCTTCTAGAAATTCGACCGTGCCGATCTCAGCATTCGCCTCCCAAACCCTGCCCCGTGCGACCTCCAGCATCGCCTTAGAGTTGTCGATTCCCACGATGTCGATGCCCGATTGAGCAATGGGTATGGTCACGCGACCAGTCCCACAACCCAGTTCAAGGATAGGCCCGCCCGCAACGATCGCTTCGTTTACGTAAAAAGGGATGTCCTCACGGACATAGGAATAGATTGAATCGTAGACTTCCGCCCAGTTGTCGTACCAGGTCATGGCAGCCTACTGACCCGCCAGATGGTCGAGGGCCTGTCGCACTTTTTCCTCGGTCGACAGCGACTTGTCCTTGGGAAGGCTTGTGACTGCGCCCACCACCTCGGCCATACTGTATCCTAGCGCTGTAAGTGCCTCTATCAACTCGTTGTCCGGTCGCACCATTGGAGCCGCGGTCATCTCTATCTCCAGTTTTCCCTTTAATTCCATGACGATACGTTGAGCGATTCTCGTGCCAACCCCAGGAACACCCTTGAATCCCGCCGCATCTTCGGTCGCAACGGCGAGAGCCAGATTTTCGGGAGTCAACCTGGACAGTATCGACAACGCCAACCTGGGCCCAACTCCGTTGACGCCGAGCAGCGCCTCGAAAGTCTGACGTCCATCTGAATTCGGAAAGCCATATAAGGTCAGGCTGTCCTCTTTGACCTGCAGCGAAGTGAACAGTTTCACACGATCTCCGCTTTGTCCGACTTGATCGATCAGCGAGGGCGGGACGTTCACCCGAAGGCCTACTCCACTGACGGTGACTTCGATCCAATCGAGTCCGATTACCGACAGTGTGCCGGAAATTGATGTAATCATGTATTCAGTCCAGGAAAACGATGTCTGCGCTGCGGTTGGAGTTGATGTGACAGATCGCTACTGCGAGGGCATCGGCTTCATCAGACGACTCAAATACCTCTTCTCCGCCAAGAAGCGCCGCGACCATCTCTTGCACTTGCTCCTTCGAACTTCCTCCGTAGTCGGTCACAGCCTGCTTAATCCTCCTCGGTGGGTAGGTCGTGACCGGTACCTGGCTCTGCGCCGCGACAAGCATCGCGATGGCCTGGGCCTGTCCAATCGCCATCGCAGCCTTGACGTTGCGGGATGCGAACGGCTGCTCGATTGCCACCTCGTCCGGTACCCATTGCCTTATTATGTCGCACAAGTGTTCGTAGAGGTATGCAAGTCTGTGAGGGAGTGCACCACTCTTGGCCGGACTTACGACGGCGGAGTACATGTGCCGAAAGTCGCCATCGTCGTAATCGACGACGCCAACACCGAGGTGATATGTACCTGGATCGACTCCGAGCACTCGCATAATCACGCCCTTCGAAAGCCGTTCCAGTATAAACGAAAAGGACGCGATCCACTCGCGCCCTTTGTCGTAAACAGGAAGGGTTCAATGACTAGGATTGAGCACCATACTCTTCGAGCGCCTCATCAGGGAAATCTGCGTTCGAGTACACGCGCTGAACGTCCTCAAGCTCTTCGAGCTGATCGAGGAGTCTCAGTGTTCTCATCGACTCTTTCGCGTCAAGCGCAACAGTGTTTTGCGGCACCATCGACAATTCGGACGATCTGATCGCGGCGCCGACCTCGTCCAACGCCGTTCGGACCCCTTCGAGTGTTTCCGGTGTCGAGTAGATACTGACTACCCCGTCGTCCGTCTCAAAGTCGAGGGCCCCAGCATCGATCGCGGCGAGAGCTAGTTCCTCGGCAGCTTCTTCATCGGCTTCAGCGATGACTACGCCCTTCTGATCGAACTGCCAGGCCACTGCACCGGCGTTTGCCAGGTTGCCGCCGCTTTTTGTGAACGTCGAACGTACGTCGGAAACCGTGCGGTTCTTGTTGTCCGTCACGACTTCGACCAGAATTGCGATACCACCAGGACCGTATCCCTCGTACGCTGTCTCGACCATCTGCTCGCCTTCAGGTCCGTCGCCCGATGCCCGTTTGATGGCCCGCTCAATGTTGTCGTTCGGTAGGTTCTGGTCCTTGGCGCGCTGTATGGCCATCCGCAGCTTGAAATTGCCTTCAGGGTCTGTGCCACCTTGCTTCGCAGCGATGATGACTTCTTTTGTCAGCTTAGTGAACAGCTTACCGCGTCGGGCATCATTGATGCCCTTGGCATGCTTGATGGTGGACCATTTAGAGTGACCTGACAAGAGTGGCCTCCTTCATCTGGTGTCTTAGATCAATTCTAGCACCAGGATTTTTCGATGGTCACAGGATACCGTGATTCGCTACATCTCGTCGAGATAGCCGTCGGGTAATGACACCGTCATGACGCGCTGCTCTGTGTCCACGTCGAGTACGTACTCTGCGACAGCGGGGATCAGAACTTCCCTGGCAACTCCCCGAATAACATAGACATCACTGGCACCGGTCGTCAATATCTCCGCAACTCTACCCAGATCGTCACCTGTCGTGGTGCGAACGGCTATATTAATGATGTCGAAGTAGAAGAAAGTCCCTTCGTCAAGAACAGGGAGAGCGGCCGACTGAATCGTGAGTGTTTGACCGCGCATTGCCTGCGCCGCCGTTCTATTCGTTACGGATTCGAGTCCAACGACGTAGCCCGCTTTGTGAGGGCGGGCTCTAAGGATGATGGTACGTTCGCCGTCGACATATACGACGTTTCCTGGAGCGAATCGACCAGCGTAGTCGCTGTATGCCTCTACTTTGACATCGCCTCGTAGTCCCCAGATTCCGACAATTACGCCAACGACAACGTGGTCGTCAGGAATGGGAGCGGGAGGGGTTGGCCGGGGTTGTGCAGATTGAGTCAAGAAGCGATATGGCTAAGGGCTACTATTCGATCTCAAGGACCGCGCGCGTATCTTGCTTGACTGCGGCCACCCGGAGCAGGGAGCGAATCGACTGGGCGACCCTGCCGTCGCGGCCGATAACCTTGCCCTTATCATCGGGTGCGACATCAAGGCGAATCAGAATTCGCCCGTCGTCATCCTCTTCCGTCACGACGACCTCATCGGGCTCGGATGCAATAGACTTGGCAATATACTCGACGAGTTCCTTCATGCCTCTTCCTTCACCTCTTCGACAACCTCAACCTCATCTGCAACGTCCTCAACAACGCCGTTCATCTTGTCGAGGGTGCCATAACGCCTAAGGATTCCCTCGACTGCTTCCGTCGGTTGTGCGCCAACCCGCAGCCATTTGAGAGCCTTCTCTTCGTCCAAAACAACCTCGGGAGGGTCCTGTCGTGGGTTGTAGTGTCCCAAGCGCTCAATAAAGCTGCCATCCCGCGCCTCTCTGGAATCCGCTACAACAACTCTATAGCTCGGCTGCTTCTTCGCCCCTACCCGTCTCAATCTGATCTTAAGCATCTATCACCATTCTTTATATATCGACGTTTCAACGCCGTAAGAAATTCTATCGACTGCGTGAACACCTTGTAAACGAGTTACGCGGACGCGCCTTCTCTATCGGGTTGAACGGCCCGAACACCTATGATACCATTTTTGGTGATTGGGGATTCGTCTAGTGGTAGGACGACAGATTCTGGATCTGTAAGCAGAGGTTCGAATCCTCTATCCCCAGCCAGACGAAACCCTACATGGCGCATTCGTCTAGTGGCCAAGGACACCGCCCTCTCAAGGCGGAGATCACGGGTTCGAATCCCGTATGCGCTACCACTAACCAGCCGCATAAAGAAGCCGCCCCTTGATATTTCATCTCGGGGCGGCTTCTTAGTTATTGGCCTTTTGTGACCCGAATATGACCGAAGCAACGAAAACGGCCGATCTTCCCTAGTCGCTGATGCGTGACCAGACAGCGTGAGACGGTGAAGATGTCAACGTCATGGAGTATCCAATGACTGGCCGCTGTACGCCGTAGGGTATGCCACGTCACACTGGAATTGTCTTATTTACGACAGTCTTATACTCCCGATAGAACAGCCTGCCGAGCCACGCCTTGCCAATCTTGGAAGGGAACACAAGGTCGTGCTCCTCCTAATACCTCGTATTGCGAAGCCGTTGTTCGAGTTGCATTGACCGATGGTGCCGCAGTAGACCAACCATTCCCTAAGAGACCTCAATGGTTCGCTTACTGTGCTTCGTCTTGGTGCCTCGGCAATGTGCCAAGCCCTGACCCATGTCGATATCGCTCCACCGTAACGACAATAGCTCACCCTGTCGAAGCCCGGTTGACAACGTGAACCTGACGGGCATGTCTAATCGGTTTCCTGTCGCCGAAGATAGCAACTCAATGATATCCTCCCTGATCCGAGGCCCGTCGTGCGACCACGTGCTTGATGAATGGGAGGGGTACGGCATCGGCAGGATTGTAGACAAGTAACTTCGACCTCACCGTGTTCGATAGAGCGGCCCTGAGTATGTGAAGATGCTTCCTCACCGTGGCAGGACTCAACGGCCTTGATGCTGTCGACAACTCTCCCGATAGCCAACGACCTTTGAGGTCGGCGATCTGGTTGGATCGAAGCTCGGTAGGGGTGATGTAACCTGTGGTTGGGATGAGATGCTTTTTCAGCACGTTGTCGTACCGGTCGAACACACTCTTCATGATGTTGCCCTCAGCATAATGCCGTTTCGACCACCTCTGAAGCCAGTCTAAGACGGTGACTTTCTCAGGTAGAAGGGATACGTGGTAGGCTGATTGACCAACTGACGGCCAAAGTTCTTTGCCTCACGTATCCGTCCCTTCACGGTCTCAGTCTTGCGTCGCCGCTTTCCCGACGCCGGGCCTGACGGCAGTTCTAACTTCACCACGCGAGCGTTGGCGTCACCGGTCCAAACGTGTATTCCTGTCGTTGTCGCGACATGTGCTTCTCCTTTTACTAAGTATCCCCGATACGAAGTCTCGGATCCGGGCGAATTGTCTTATTCGTTGGTTATGTCGTCGGCGACGAGTTGGGCCTGAGACGCCGCTATTACGGACATACGCTTGTCATTCTTGAACGCCTTAAGCCAGCTGTGGACATACGCGGTGTTGTTCTTGATGGTGTTCTCGATGCTGACGTATGGCTGAGGACCGCAGATGTAAACTCCGCAGACTAAAGAACTATCGGTCTGTCGCGTCTGTCGGTTCATAATATCGCTCAACCCAATACTTCTGATTCAAGATACAAGGACTCGAGCCAGGTACGAACAGGTTCGGCTCCAGAGGTGATGACGATCTTGCGAAACGTTGTGTTGGGCGTACTACGGCTCATGAGAACTGCCAACATTGCGGAAACGATCAGAGAAATAAGCTGGACGCAGGGACGAACCCTATCTGTCCTCGGGCTAGCACCGAAACTACCGAAAGACTCTGGATTCGAATCTGCATCCCCTCAAAACCGATCTCTCCTGCTACTACACGCCGACTGAACGTTCCGGTTATAAAACGGGACTTCCCGATCGACTGTCGAATGTAGACTCCTCTTGTCAGTCCAACACACGTTGACCGATCATGAGAACTCGGGACCGGGCTTGGTCAGATATTTGTTTGCCGGCAATCGCACATACGCACCAGAGATTTCGAGTACAGTGGACTCTACCGCCGAAAAGGAGGGGACGGGAATGATCTATTGGACGGATACGGAAAACGGAAAGATTCAGAGATCTTCGATCGATGGAACGGACGTTGAGGAATTGGTCAGCTTCGGGCTCGAGAGTCCACTCGGCATTGTTCTGGACCCGGCTGGTGGCAAAATGTATTGGACTGATTACGGAAACCACGTGGTACAGCGGGCGAACCTCGATGGCACAGACATTGAAACCCTGGTAGTAGACCAGCCTATGCCGCGTCACATGGCAATTGATCAGGAGGCAGGCAAAGTCTACTGGACCGACTCATCTGCGAACAGGGTTCAGCGAGCGGACCTCGATGGCTCTCAAGTCCAGGAGTTGGTTTCCGGGATTCCGACAGCGGGCATCGCGTTGGACGTGCCGGGCGGCAAGATGTACTGGGCCGACCCTTTCGTGGGAAAGAAGAACCAGCGGGCGAATCTTGATGGTTCGTGTTTGGAGGACCTGGTCGGTGGGCTTTCTGTCCAGGTGGGTATAGCGCTGGACCTTTCCGCTTCCAAAATGTACTGGGCCGATTCTGATTCGGACAAGATACAGCGAGCAAACCTTGATGGGACCCAGGTAGAGGATGTGCTGAGCGAACAGGGCGGACCGCGGTGCCTAGCGTTGGACCTGCACCACGGTAAAGTCTACTGGACAGCGTCGGCAACCAACAAAATTCTCCGAGCCAATCTCGATGGCACCGAGGTGGAGGTTCTGGTCTCTGGGCACGGCGCTCCTCGAGGGATAGCGCTGGAGCTATCGTAATCGCTTGGTCTCATGTTCCCGGCTGGCCCGCCAGCGGGACCAGACGGCTTGCATCGGCCGGATAGTTCACTTCAGTCAGATAAGATATTGACTATTGCAAGCTAATTCTCTTTCACAACTGGCCGATTGATCGAGTACCACTTGTCGGCCAATGAGATTCTCGATCGGAGTAGTACATGCAAAAACTTCGTGCTGGAGCTATCGGAAGAACAGGTCGAGGCGATTGGGGCCACGGTCTCGACATGGCTTTCGTCGGTTTACCTGACGTCGAATTCGTTGCCATTGCAGATGAAGACCCCGAAGGACTTCAAGCTGCCGGCGAACGTACCGGTGGCAGATCACAATATATAGACTACCGTGAGATGTTCGACAAAGAGGAACTCGACCTCGTTGCCGTGTGCCCTCGGTGGGTTGGCCCTCACTCAGAGATGGTAATTGCGGCGGCGGATGCAGGAGTGAAAGGCATTTTTTGCGAGAAGCCATTAGCGCCGACACTGGCCGAGGCCGACGCCATGATCGACGCCTGCGAGCGGGCCGGCACTCGGATTGCCGTTGCTCATCGACGAGCTAATCCCTACGAACAACACGCCAAAAAGCTGGTTGACAAGGGTGCTATCGGAGAGCTCCAGGTGCTTCGTGCTCATGGGAAGTGCGACCGTCGGTCTGGCGCGCAGGACCTCATGGTGCTTGGGACTCACATGATGGACAGCATGCGGTACATTGCAGGCTCCGATGTGGCATGGGCCAGCGGACACGTCACGCAAAATGGTCGAGATGTGACAATCGATGACATCCGCGACGGCGACGAGGAAATTGGTTTGATCGCGGGAAACGGTTTATCAGCATACTACGCCTTCGACAACGGAGTAACTGCCCATTTCGAGTCCCTGCCAAGCGAGATGTCGTCAGAACGCAGCGGTAGTTGGTTCGGATTCGAGGCATACGGCGCACATGGCATCATCTCGGTCCGCAATTCACCCAAGGGTAATATGTTCATCTACCCGCATGGACAGTGGATTCCTGGGAACGACGACGATAAGTGGGAACGAGTTGTTATCGATGATTGGGAGCGACAACAGGAAGAACAAGCCGTGTCCTCAACTTATCTGAGTAACAGGATGATCGTTGCCGAACTGCTCCAAGCCATCGAGGAAGATCGAGCCGTCCTCACTAGTTCGAGCGGCACAGACGCAAGGGCCGCGCTGGAGATGATTATGGCCGTCCACGAGTCACATCGACTGGGCAAGCGGGTCCACTTTCCGATGACGAACCGTCAGAACCCGTATGAGGTCTGGCGTCGAGAAGCTAGCTGAGCCCATTTGTCCGGTAGCCAAACGTTTTCAGTTACTGGAATCTCATGCTAAATAGCTGACCGAACGACAGCTTCACTCGGAAAGCCAACGGCTCATTTGGTGTTCGACCCAAACTGGGATTGCCGCGCCAGGTAAGGAGCTTGTCCATGTAGTCGCCGCTGATGTGGTCGCAGTCGGCAAACGAGCGACCCTCAATTGGCTGGTTGTCGTTGCCCAGAACTTCGATGGCGATGCTACCGACGTGCTTCGTGCGGACGTTGATGCGTAGCGTGTTGCCTTCTAGCCTGACCTTCTTCGTAGTGAACTGACCGTGCTGGTCGGCTTGCAGAGCTATGATCCGATCTCTCGGCCACGAGACCCAAGCGATTTTACCAAGGCCTCTGAGCCGGGGGTGCTTATGCGGCACGTCGTATTCGGTGATAGGAAACCCCACACGGTTACCGAGCAGGTCAACCATGCCCGCACCGACCTCGATTGCACCAGCGTTCCAGGCCCTGCCTTCGCCACGCTTGATTACGTCGCTGTCCCCGGGCAGGAATCCCCACAAAACACCGTCTGGACTGGCCGCGACGCGATGAGTCCAGGTGTCCTCGGTGACGCGCCACTGTTGCGTGAACAGCAAATGGTAGTCCGGTGCGCCCGGATACTCCATTCTGCCGATGCCATAGTAGACCTCCGACGGGTCCATACTGGGGTCAGGCCAGATGATTGTGTCGGGGAGGGGAAAGTGAGCGAAGTTTTCGCTCTCGGCTCGCCCGATTGAACGTCTGCGGAATACGTGAGTCCGAAAGTACGCGACGTACTTTTTCAGCATCCTGTCGTAGTACGCGATATTTTGCGTGTCGGCCCGATGGACGCCAAGCGGCAATGAGTATGGCTTCCAGTTGACGCCGTCCGCGGAGACCGCGCCGCCGATGGCCATAATCTTCCGATTGAGGTCGGGGTCGGCACCCTCCTGATACTGCGGGCTAACGTCGTCCGGGTATCTTTCTGTAAACGCGGAAGCGACTTTGCGGCTGATGCTTCTTGTATAGAGCGCCTTGTACTTCTCTTCCGGCGGCGCGGTTGGATCGACAAAAACATTACCCAGATTGAAGTAGTCCGGTTCTGGGGGGATACCGGTGCCTATGACGATGTTGTTGGTGGTATTGCCGTCAAACTCACGGATTCCGAGTTCCGGCTTGCGCCACATGATCCCGTCATCGGACTCGGCGTAGCACATGTACTTGACGTTGCTGTACCAGATGCGATAGATACCGCCCTCGTAAACGACCGTAGGGTGGCGCAGGAAGTCCTCCCACGGCTTGTCGACCTCGATAAACGGCTCAGATGTTTCGGACGGCAACGCCCGTAGCTTGATGCCCAGCGGCATCTCGTCACCCGCCCACATGGGGGTCTCAGGCAGCGAGTCGGGATAGCGCTCGATACGTCCTCCGTCGGCAGTAGTCCACCGCGTCGTGCCTTCGTGGATATACCGCCAGTCGTGGAACATCATCACGTTGGAGTGGAGAACGTACGGCTTGGGCTGGTACTGGATGGGTGTTCGCAATGAGGCCATCTCTATTGTGCGGATTCGACTGCGTTGGACACGAAACTGAAAGCGGTCTCCCAGGTCACGGATTACGAAATCCGCTAACTGATCATGTTCTTATCACCGTCGGCCAATACTGGTCAATCCCGAACATCGGCCGACCTCGTTGTTGCAATGGCAATTATGCTGATGGACAATGGCGTCGGATCACAAGTAACTACTTCTATAAGGGAATAGCGATGCCGCCGATCAAGTCCGGAATCTTTATCATGCCGTTTCACGACCCTGCCAAGCCGTTGGCCCAATGCTACGATGAGGACATGGAGCTTGTCATTCGGGCTGACGAGTTGGGCATCGAAGAGTTCTGGATTGGCGAGCATCACACGATGGCGTACGAGAACATGCCAATGCCGGAATTGTTTATCGCCGCTGCCATGCGCGAGACCTCAAATATTCACATGGGCCCTGCGCCGATTTGCCTCCAACAGCACCATCCTGTTCTTGTCGCAAGTAGGCTGGCGATGCTTGATCATCTGTGCAAGGGGCGGCTCGATCTCTGCTTCGGGCCGGGCAGTGTGAGCACCGACATGGAGATTCTTGGAATTGAGCCGAAGAATTCGTCGGCTATGGTTGCCGAGTCCATGGAGATGATTTTGAAACTATGGTCGTCGGACGGCCCCATTGACCTGGAAGGCACATTCTGGGACATCAAGATGGACAAGACGATCGACCTCGAAATTGGACTTGGCATCGTGCATAAGCCGTACCAGAAACCACATCCGCCGATCTCCATGCCGATCACATCCTGGAATTCCGGTACCGCAAAGATGGCGGGACGAATGGGGTTCCAGCCTTTCGCGCACAGCGTGATCGCGTCGAACGTCGTCGGCAACATTTGGGACACTTATGAGACCGCCGCAGTCGAAGCTGGGCATATCCCAGATCGTTCCGATTTCAAAATAACCCGTGCGATCTTCTTAGCGGACACCACTGAAGAGGCCCAGAGGGCTGCCCGAACCAACTCGCTGGCCGGCGGCTTTCATTACATCGGTGACTTGCTCGATAAGGGAGGGCGAGGTCGCGGCATGATGAAGCGCGATCAGGCTATGTCGGACGCCGACTGCAATTTCGATTACTGGATGGAAGAGCAGATCATTGCTGGAGATGTTGACCATGTCTTGAAACGGCTACTCGGGATGATCGAGGAGACCGGCGAGTTCGGCACTCTTGTAATGATGGCGTACGACTGGGACGACAAAGAGCGCTGGCTCCACTGTATCGACCTCTTTGCGAACGAGCTTATGCCGGCGTTGAACAAGGCAGTGGGCGGTGGTGCTGGATGAAGGCCTTCTATCCTTTCTGTTGTTCGACAGAGTGACCGTCAACGAGACGGACACGTCCCACATGAAACTGTCGGGAGCCGTTGTCCAGGATCGGCGAACCACAGTACGCTCTTAATGGAAAACCGTAAATATTCTCGGAGGTCAACTATGCGACGAAGATCCCCATGGCTCAAGCGGTATGTGAGGGTTCTCACTCCACTCTTGGTGGTCATGCTCGTTTGGACGCTTGCAGCCTGTGCAAATGAAGAAACGCCAGCCTCTGGCTCAATCGACCCAACCCCTCAAATCCCGCCTGCACTTGCCGGCACGGATGTCGAGAACGTTACAGGGACCGTCCGCAAAGTCAGCGGGCTTGAATTTTATCGGGATTCAACAAACAACTATGAGGTAACGTTTCGGCCTGTGGCAGGAACGACCATCTACGTCATCGTCCCGGACTACGACGTTTCTTTGGAACTGACGCCGGTCGAGTTGATTGATTTTCTTCGTGCTCAGGTGGCTAGCCAGACGGAGACACAGGACGGGTTGGGCATACCGGCGTTTCTGATTCGATCGAGTATGCCAGAGACCTATTCGGAAGAAGGGCTGCGGGTCGTGTTTAGCGGTGCCGTCGGATCCAACTCACCTGCGCTTAAAGGATTGAATCGAGTGCCAATGCGGCTTGCCGAGATCGATGCCGCGGCTGCTCCGTAAGAACACCCCTGCCCAAGTCTCCGCTAGGCCACTGGCCGATAGTCCTGAAGAGGCTAAGGGTACAGGGCACTATTTTCCCTTGCGCCCAAGAAATTCTCGAAAGCCCTCGTTGATGGGTGGCGGCTTCAGATCATCGGACTGAGCATGTAGCTCGTTGGCGTACATTTCCTGCCAAGGCAACCCCACGTCTCTAATCATCAACTTTTTAATCCCCTGCACAATGTTGTTGTCATTCGAGGCGATCTCGTGCGCGATCTCCTGGGCCTTGAGCATCAACATGTCTTTCGCAACCAGGTGATTGAGCAGGCCAATTTGAAGCGCTTCGTGGGCGTCTACAACTCGGGCTGTGAAGAGCAGTTCCTTGGCCTTCGGCCAACTAACTTGCATCGGAAGATTCCAAGTGGAGTTCACACGCCCATACGCTGCTGCCAGGAACTTGAAGCTGGTGTTCTCCGAACCCACGCGGATATCCATACTGGCGGCGATTACAGCCCCGCCGCCGTAGGCCAGACCGTTGATTGCGCCAATAGTCGGCTTGGTACACGTCGCCAGGTGCCACGTGTGTTCGGCGCGATGAGGGTCTGGGTCTTGAGAACTGGACTGCTCCGCGATCCGAGCCATTTCGTGGATGTCGGCGCCAGCCGAGAATGCCCGATCCCCCGCACCGGTAAGTATAATCGCCGCAATGGAGTCGTCTTGTTCGAGTTCGGTGATGGCCTCATCGATCTCTTTATATGTGGCGCGATTGAGGGCGTTGAGCACCTTCGGTCGGTTCAGGGTGATGATTCCGACGCCATCTTCCTTCTGCAAAACGACAAACTCGTACGCCACCTTACGAATTCCTCCTAGCGTGACCGGATGGTACGTACCAACGCCCTTCACGGTCAATGAGTCTGAAGGCCTCAAATCAATCTATACGAGGGCGCATGGACTCGATTCATAAGGTTACTGTGTATAATACTGGCGCACTCTCGATGCCAACAATTCTGCTTACCGCGACGGTTCCGGAGAATACATCTGACCTGCCCCCAGAAATCCGATCCAGGCCAAATGTTAGGCTTGGACGGAATGGTTCTGTCCCATTTTCTGTACCAGCGGCAATGTTAGTTTCGTAGGTCTTTTCCAGTGGTACTGACCAGTTCGTCGAACTCCTCGGGAGCCAGGTTATTCAGCGCGTTATTTGGTCGGTCTGTATTGTACTCGACCCTCCAAGATTCGACCTTCTCCCGTGCATCCTATAACGATAAAAAACAGTTCTTATTGAGACATTCCTCTTGAAATCTTGCATTGAATAATTCGATGAACGCATTGTCCGTCGGCTTGCCAGACCTGCTGAAGTCCAACTCAAGACCGTTCAGGTAAGCCCACTGATCGAGCCGCTTCGACCTGAACTCCGGGCCATTGTCACCTGGATCGTCTTAGGCAAGTTCGCCTCCTATGATACCCCACCCGGGACCTCCACCACTCTCTGACCTCCTAAGCTCGAATCTACCTATATTGCTCTATTGCAATACTCTCACAAGTATAGTTATCCACTATCGTTAACGCCCTGATCCGACGTCCGTCGAAAAGCTCGTCGGCCACAAAATCCATCGACCAACTCTCATTGGAACTGCCGGCCGAGCTTCGCTCAACATGCCTTTTACACGAGGCGCATTCTCGGCCTCTTCGTCCTCAGTGACAACCCTTCCTGCTGATACAGCCTGTAGACGCGCTTGTGGTTCACCTGCCAGCCTTCTCGCTCCAACAGCACATGCAGTCTCCTGTATCCGTAGCTTACCCTCGTTCCTGCCAACTCTCTAAGCCTCATTCGTAGTCCGGCCTGCTCATCTCTACCGCCCATGTACCGGCAGCTCGACCGGTTGATCTCGCTCACCTCATAGGTAACCTGGAGGTGGTCGGCATAGGGGCGCTTCTGAGCAGGCCTCAGAGCTTTTTTCGTAGCACGTCCTGGAGCATCTTGCTTGTCGAGACTCAAATCAGCCACCAGTTGCTTGAGTTCCCCATTCTCTGCCCCAGAACATTCAGTCGCCGTAGCTCGGGTACTCCCACTCCCACATACTTCTTCTTCCAACGATAAAAAAGCCCGTCCTGAGCTTGTCGAAGGATCTGCTCGCTGATACCCATCTTTCTGCAGACCTCTTAAACCGCAGTGCCTCCATCCGCCTGTCGCAACGCAAAGGCGATCTGCTCGGTCGTATAGCGTGTTCCCTTCATGGGACGATCCTCCTTCATCCTCCTCGTCAATCATCCCACAGACTCGCAGTTGAGTTGGATCAGTATTTCGGGGGCAGGTCAGTGCCATGCCTTCCAGGTCACGACGGCTCAAACAAATATGGGCCAGACCCACGTCGGGCAAACCTACCTCAGCCTTCTGAAGCCTTAATAGCATCCTCGCTATTCACTCTGATGACCTAGTAACCTCGTCCGAATCTGCACATCCCTTCTTTTGTCCCCTAAGC
>Ga0209501_10000497_pt1 | contig 47670 bp, 42 predicted proteins | sample ArcticOcean_MG_C_4_FD_187434 | JGI IMG/M metagenome (GOLD analysis project Ga0209501, IMG submission 187434) | Marine microbial communities from western Arctic Ocean - ArcticOcean_MG_CB4_134 (SPAdes) (version 2) | ecosystem: Environmental > Aquatic > Marine > Oceanic | place: Arctic Ocean...
GCAAGTCTTAGGTCGGTGGCTGTTACCGACGCTCACTCAAATAGCAGTATATAATGGATTCGTAATGATCTAGCAGTGGAATGTTACGAAATACGTAATAAATACACGGTATAGTGTTGTTTTATATTCATTTCAGGATTTCAACAAATATGAGCCTGGAAACGCCTATTTTTCACTGGTTTGCCTCTCGCTGGCTGTTTCCCAACCGTAATTGAGATTGCGACACGAGTGAGCGAGGGCGTATAAATCCACTATAATTTCGAGTCGAAAATCTTCGCGGACGCAGCAGCGAACACGATAGTAGTCCCCGATCACACAGAATTCAGGACAGGTAAGTGTCAGAAATCCGAGAACCTCAAGATACCCAGACGAGCGAGTCGGTTGAAGAATTAAAGCTAGCAGCAGTAGCGGCTTTAGATTCGGCCGACAGTGGAGAGCAACTCGAAGCATGGCGAGTTGATTTTATGGGTCGTAAAGGGCGGTTAACCGGGCTGCTTCGAGGACTCGGTGGGCTCGAGATCGATCAGCGCAAAATTGTGGGTGCTGCAGCCAACCGTTTGCGTGGCGAATTAGAGACCTTATTTGAAGAGCGGGTAAGCCAATCGCGGTCAACGCAGGCTCCTGTTGGTTCGATCGACATAACGCTGCCCGGTCGGAAGCCTTCATTGGGTGGACTGCACCCTTCTACGCAGATGGTTCGGGAGATAACCCAGGCATTTAATGAAATGGGATTCCAGACCGTTGAGGGTCCTGAGGTTGAGCTTGAGAAGTACAACTTCGACATGCTCAACATTCCAGCGAGCCATCCGGCGCGAGATATGTTCGACACGTTCTGGGTCGATTCGGAAACTCACGACGATATTTTATTGCGCACTCATACGTCGCCCATGCAGGCGCGAGTTATGGAGGCGAACGATCCGCCGATTCGAGTGGTTGTCCCCGGAAAGTGCTACCGATATGAGTCGACCGATGCCACCCATGAGTGGCAGTTCAATCAGATCGAAGGGCTTGCGGTTGATGAAGGAATCACTTTCGCCGACCTTAAAGGAACTCTGTACGAATTTGCGCGACGCATATTTGGTCCAAAACAGAAAGTACGATTCAGGTGCGATTTCTTCCCGTTCGTCGAACCTGGCGTAGATATGTCGATCGAGTGGAAGGGCAACTGGCTGGAGATTATGGGTGCCGGAATGGTTCATCCTAAGGTGCTTGAAAACGCCGGGTACGATTCGACCAAGTACACGGGTTTTGCATTCGGCATGGGGCCAGAGCGTGTTTCGATGTTGCGTAACGAGATAACCGATATCAGGCATTTCTTTTCAAACGATCTTCGATTCCTGACCCAGTTTTAGGAACGGCGAACACGCCGTCTTTCGCCTTAGGCGAGTCGCTTGGCGATTCGTTGATTCCCATTTTTCACCTGTAGTTCTAACGACCGAGTAAATCGCATGAAGGTTCCTATTTCCTGGCTGAATGAGTACCTCGATTTCGAGATGAGCCTCGATGGATTGGCACATCGTTTAACGATGGCTGGTAACGAGGTTGAAGAGATCGAGCGTACTGGCTGGATCGATAATGTTGTGGTTGGTCACGTAAAAGCTGTCGCTCAGCATCCGAATGCCGATCGGCTGAGTCTGGTGACGGTCGACTACGGCGATGGCGAGGCCGAGGTTGTGTGTGGTGCGCCAAACGTTGCTGCGGGTCAGAAGATTGTTTACGCGGCGATCGGTGCGGTGCTTCAGGACGCTTATGCGGAAGAGCCCGGCAAGACCAAGAAGCTGAAACGTTCGAAGATTCGCGGCGTTGAATCTATCGGAATGGTTTGTTCGGTACGAGAGCTTGGGATTGGCGACGACCACGATGGCATTCTCGTTTTAGACGATGATGCGCAGGTTGGTACGCCGATTGGCGAAATTCTTGGCGAGTCGGTTATCGACATTGAGCTGACACCGAATCGCCCTGACTGCCTTGGAATTGTGGGTGTTGCTCGTGACGTTTCGGCGATCACGGGTAACCCGCTTCGCCAGCCGAACGTTGAGTTCGAATCTACTGGTCCAGACGTAAACACGCTGGCTTCGGTGGAAATTGCAGATCCTGATCTGTGTCTTCGATACACCGCTTCGGTGATTCAGGGCGTGAAGATTGGGCCCTCGCCGCAATGGTTGCAGGATCGGCTTACGGCGATTGGCGAGCGCCCTATCAACAATTTGGTCGACATCACGAACTTTGTGATGTTCGAACTTGGCCAGCCGCTTCATGCTTTTGATTTGGACAAGGTCGTCGATCACAAGGTGATTGTGAGACGGGCGACTGCTGGCGAGTTGCTAGTGACCCTTGATAATAAAAAGCGGAAGCTTGACGGCGAGATGTTGTTAATTGCCGATCCGGAAAAGGGCATCGGACTCGCTGGCGTTATGGGTGCTGCGAACTCGGAGATTTCTGAGTCGACAACCACGGTGTTATTGGAATCGGCAACATTCCATGGTGTGAACAACCGGAAGACGGCACATTCGCTTGAGTTGCCAAGTCAGGCAACGCTTCGATTTGAAAAGAGCTTGCGAACGGGATTGAGCGAGGTTGGGCTGCGACGGGCGACCAAACTGATTCTCGAAATAGCTGGTGGCGAGGCTGCTGCAGGGATTATTGATGTGTACCCGGGCAAGGGCACGGAGCAGTCGAGTGTTCGGCTGGATCGTGACCACATCAAGCGGGTGCTTGGGGTGGAGTTCGACGATAGGGAAGTCGAAACGACTCTAGGTAATCTCGGATTTGAACTTGCCGGGGATTCTGATGGCTGGGATGTGAGCATTCCTTATTGGCGTCCTGACGTTTCGATTCCTGAGGACATCGTTGAAGAGATCGCTCGAATCGTTGGCTACGACAATATTCCTACGACCACGCTTTCGGGTCGGCCGCCCGTTTGGCAGCCACAGCCTGAGATGGACCTGCGTGTGCGTGTGACCGACGCTCTTGTGGAGGCGGGAATGCGAGAGATTATTTCGTATTCAGCTACAACCACCGAAGCCGAGTCGAGGGTGTCGTTGCCAGCCGATGTGCCGTCGGCGGTAAAGTTGCGCAACCCGATCACAGCCGATTTCGCAGTGATGCGCCGAACGTTGCGTGAAACGATTCTGGATACGGTTGCACGCAACTCTCGAACTTGGCGGGGTCCGATAGCGTTGTTCGAAACGGGTCGTGTGTTCCTCGACTACGGCGAAGGTCTGCCAGAAGAACGACAGATGGCGGCTGGTGCGTTTGCGGGTCCTCGAAACGAGCTGCACTGGGACGCTTCGACTGGATCGTCAGATTTTTACGACGCAAAGGGTGCCGTTGAAGCGGTGCTCGACGAACTGGGTATCGCCGCTAAGTTCGAGCCTGGTGAGGATGCAACATTCGCCGCTGGGCGAACGGCAGTGATCAAGGTTCCAGCAGCCAACAATGCCGTGATCGGCGTTGTGGGTGAAGTTGCCGGAAATGTGTTCGCACAGTTCGACGCCGAAGTTGATACAACGGCTATGTTCGAGCTTGACCTTGCTGCGATTCTGAAAGTGCTTCAGGGTCGCGAGGCGACTACGAAATTTACGGAATTCGTGCGACTTCCTGCTTCGCACCGTGATCTTTCTTTGATTGTTGATACTGGCGTGACGGCCGGGCAGATCGTTGAGATCTCTAACAGGAACCGTATTGTTACTTCAGCCACTGTGTTCGACTTGTTCGAAGGCAAGGGAATTCCGGACGGCAAGAAGGCGGTTGCGGTGCGACTTGTGTACCAATCGCCAAACAAGACCTTAACAGCAGATCAAATGAGTAAGATCGAGGGTCAGATATTGAAGCAGCTTTCCAAAGAACTTGGTGCTGAGCTGCGCGCTCAGTAATCGCCAGAATTAACGACTGAATAGCTTTGCCACCGCACTCTCACGAACATCACGATCGACCGCACCGACATCATTACGATGCCGAGATGCTCAGCGTCGAAGAGGCGCGCGATCGGATACTTTCGTATTTCGAAGTTCTGCCAGTTGAAGCGACGCCTTTGATCGATTCGTTGGGGCAGGTTCTTGCTGAGAACTTAGTTGCATCGTTCGATATTCCGCCTCTCGCAAATTCGGCAATGGACGGCTACGCGGTTCTGGCTTCCGACACTACCGGAGCTTCTACGGAGAATCCCGTGGAACTACCGGTTACGGGAGTCGTGGCGGCCGGACAGCTTCCAGACCATCCGTTGGAGCCTAGGACAGCTATTCGGATCATGACAGGCGCTCCGATACCTGATCAAGCGAATGCGGTGGTTCCGTTTGAGGACACCGACGAGCTTGAGCGTCGTGGGGATGGCGGTGCCACACCCGGAACGATCGGTATCCGGCTGCAAGCGGAGCCCTACGACAACATGCGTGGCGCAGGCGAGGATGTTGAATCGGGTACTACCGTGTTCGATAGTGGGCAGATTTTACGGGCGGGGGAGATCGGCGTTATCGCTTCCCTGGGCCACGCAACCGTTCAAGCGGTTCGACGCCCTGTGATTGCGATCGTTTCGACCGGCGATGAATTGCTGGAGCCGGGCGAAGATCACCAACCCGGAAAAATTTACAACTCGAACGCCTTCAGCATCGCAGCGATGGTCACTCGTTACGGTGGGGTTCCTAAGATCATGGGAATTGCTCGTGACACCGTTGAATCGCTGGAAAGTGCGCTTGAAAAGGCACTGGATGCTGATCTTGTTGTGACATCGGCCGGTGTTTCCAAAGGCGATTACGATGTTGTTAAGGATGTGCTTTCGGCCAAGGGCGAGATTGCGTTGTGGTCGGTGCGAATGCGACCGGCGAAGCCTTTAGCGTTTGGCGTTCTGGATCGCAAGGACGGAACAAAGGTTCCTCATCTGGGCCTTCCCGGAAATCCGGTCAGTGCGATGGTGGCGTTCGAGCAGTTCGGTAGGCCTGCGATTCGCCTGATGATGGGCAAGCCGCAGGTAGAAAAGCCGAGTGTCGAGGCGATTATGGACGATCCTATTCAGAATCACGACGGTCGCCGTGTATACGCCAGAGTGCATGTTTATCGAGACGATTCAGGCGTATATCGAGCGAAATCTACCGGCAATCAGAGCTCTGGCGTACTGAGTTCTATGGCTCAGGCAAACGGATTAGCCATCTGCCCCGATGACATTGGTATGATTAACGCTGGCGAAATTGCCAAAGTCGAAATGCTTGACTGGCCCGACGACATTTTCTAGAACTTTCTATCCGTGCGTTTTCGCGCCGTTTAGGCACAAATTTTAAGTACATGACCAACCAGACAGAACAGACCGAGCAAACTCCAGCCCCGACTCCAGAACCTGAAGAAGAGCCGAAGTACCAGATTGATACCAAGGCATTCGATATCTCGGGTCGATCATTTTCATTCGCAATCTATTCACGACTATCGCAGAGCGGTAAGGCCGTGATCGATGATGGCAAATCCGTTGGTGGATTCGGTGTACCTGCCGAATACATGAAGGTAATGTCGAACATCTGCTCGAAGGAACCCGATTTCCTTCTTCCCGGCACGCCGATTACCGAAGCCGTGTTCAAGTTGCTGCTTGCAAACACGAACAAGGCGATGACACTCGACGAAATTCAGTCGGGTCTTACGACTGCTTGGGCGAGTGTGATTTACCTGAAGAATCTTTCAGATGAGATTCTTCGACGAATGCTCGACCAGGAGAACGACTACTTCATCAAGCGTGCGATTATTCGCCGACGTCGTAGCCGAAGTTCTTCGTAGATCTTTTAGAAGAGTAAAACGAAAAGCCCTCGCTGAATTCAGCGGGGGCTTTTTTTGTGTGGCTTGGTGCGGGTGGGTGTTTACGTGGTGGGCGTCTGCTGTCATTGCGAGGAGCTGCCCTGAGCGACGTGGCAATCACGCTGGCTTGGAATGGACGGCTGCTAGTGGATTGGTTGTTGGCTGAGGTTGGCGATAGTTCCTGTGGGCACAGATCCTGAATCAAGTTCAGGATGACAGTGGGCTGTGCTTGGGAGTTCGGGTGCGAGTGTGGTTGGCCCATCTTTATCAGATGGTTGATGCGGGAAATCGCAAGCGAATGAACGTAATTGCCGCGTCGTTCCTCCTCGCAATGACAGCCAGCGGTGTCCATGCCAATGACAGAATCTTGCACTCCCTTCGCCAATTGTCCGCGCCTAGCACCGCCGGCGACGGCCGGATTTGCGTTCTTCGTGGCCGAACCACTGGAAGAAGAGGATGGTGAGTGTGAGGAGGTACACGAAGTTGCCAGGAATCCACATGATTAGCCCGCCGGTGGCTTGATCTGCAACTGGGGTCCAGCCGAAGTGTCCTGGGCTGTCGAGATAGAAGTCATAAATGACCGAGCTCGAGAGTGTGATGATCGCCGCCATTAGTGCGGTTGGCGTGACCACCAGCAGTAGATAGATGATTCGCTGAGGGTGGTTCAGCACTGTGCGTATTGGCGGCGGCCCAACTATTGGCCACCAGAAAAATACCGCTGTCGAGAACATCGTTAGGTGCATGAACAGGTGTAACCACTCGTTCTCGAGCGATCCGTTGTAGGCGGCGGGGATGTGCCAACCGTACAGCGTGAGGATGAAGACCGGCAGAGCCACTTTGGGATGCGTGACACCCCGCAACACTCTTATGACCAACCCAGAGCCTGAGAGCGCAGCTCCGGTGCCTACACGCATGGGGCGAGGCAGTGACCAGATGTACGCAGGCATTGGTCGGGCGATGAGGAGCAGCGGTGCTGCGAACATGGCGATGACGATGTGCTGCGACATGTGCACAGCGAACATATCGCCCGAGTAGCCGTCGAGCGGTCCGGCAAGCGCTATACCTAGTAGTGCGTATCCAAGTAGACCCGCAGCTAGCTTCATCCAGAAATTATTGTCGGTATTGGAACGCAACGCCAGGCGAATTGACCCGGTGATGTAGGCCCCGGCCAGCAAAAGAAAAAGTATTGCTGGGGCTGATGAGAAGTCCCAGACGGACGCGAACTCACCGAAGCTGTTGATTAGGTTGGGTTCTGAACCGCCGTTCATGGCGTCGAAACATCCCTGAAATTAGGATTGGAACCAGCTGCCGGAACCAAGCTTGTACGGATCTTACTTAGTTTCAGATCCGGGTAACAATTGCCTGCTTGTAGAAGCTGGCCGTACTTGAATCGTACTCGATTGGAGAGTCGAATGTTGCTGGAGCCGAGCCCGCAAGAGGGGACCCTAGAATACGTTCGGCGGTGTGAAAGCAATTTCTGCGAAGAGCAGGATTAGAGAGAATATAAGTATTCCAATAATCATGGCCGACGTAAAAATGTACGTAAACATTCGGTGATCGAACCTGAGGTGCATGAAGAATGCGACCACGCCGACGAACTTTAATACGGATAGCCCAAGAAGAATCGGAATGTACCAGCCGCCAAGGCCTTCAACACCGAATAGCCACACTTCGAGAAGCGTGATGATTCCGAGTGCCGCACCTACGAGCCAGTAAAAACCTGGTCCTGCGTGCTCTACTCCGCCGTGGGTCATCGTACGGAACATGTTCATTAGCCATGCGCCGCCGATCGGACCCTCATGAGGCGGGTTCAGCTCGTTGCTCGGGCCGTGTGGAAGGTTCCACCAGCCGTTGCCATCGTGATATGTAAGCTTCCGCCAGAGATTGGCCATTATTAGCTCCTGTACCTATCCCTAACCACTATCCGTGGATAACTGATTCCATGCCTGGTGGCGGTCCGTCGGTTGCCGATATCAGATAGATAACCGTGAAAATGACGATCCAAACGATGTCGACAAAGTGCCAGTAAAGACCGGCGATTTCGAGGTCCAGCGAGTTGTCGGCTCGAAGTGTTCCCTTGTGCGAACCGTAGGCGAGGAACGCCATCCAGAGCACACCGATGGTTACGTGAGCACCGTGAATACCTGTGAGGATGAAGAACGTTGTTCCGAAGATGTTCGTTCGGGGGGTTAGGCCCAAGTGAGCGAACTCTCGGAATTCAACGAACTGGAATCCCATGAATATTGCGCCAAGAACGACAACAGCCAAAATCCAGAGCGTTGCTTTGTTCTTTTCGCCCGTTTTCACATAGTGAAGCCCCAGAACCATTGCCAGAGAACTCATCAGCAGTACGAAGGTTGAAACCGACGTAATTGGGATGTTGAGAATCTCAGACGGGTATGGCCCGATGAGACTTTTACCTCGGTATACGAGGTACGTGGCGATAAATGCTCCGAAGAACATCACGTCTGAACCCAGGAATGCCCACATCATGAGCTTCCGGCTATTCAGCCCAGTAGAAGTATCTTCTACCGGTGCGTGGTGTTCAGTTGTTGCGGCCTGTGTCACGTTCGTTGATTCCTTGAAGTGGAAAACTCAGTTAGATCGAAATTTATTTTTCTAGTCGTTCACGGGTTCCATCGACCATCCGAGAAGTCCCCAGATGAAGAACGGAGCGCCCAAGAACAGCACTAGTCCGTCGGTTACGAATGCAACACCGAATATTGCAAGACCGAAGGACAGAATGAATGGGTAATACGACTTGTCGGGCAAGTGAATTGCCGAGTGGCCGTCGCCATGACCGTCATCAGCTCCACCAGATACCACCGGCAATGTCTCAGTTTCGTCGTCGTCGGCCTGTGCTCCGGATGGAACAACCTGGTCGTCGTCGTGACCGTAGTACTCAGCAATGGTTTCCGGGTACTTTCGGAACCAGAAGTCGTCGCGGTACTTGACTTGAGGGATCTCGTCGAAGTCGTGCTCCGGCGGAGGTGAGGTCGTTGACCATTCGAGCGTACGACCGTCCCATGGGTCGGAACCTGCCATCTTCTTGTTCATGTACGAGTACAGGACGTTGATCATGAAGACCAAAATACCGAACCCGAGCAGCATGCTACCGATCGAGGAAGCCAGGTTGGAGTTCTCCCAACCCATGTTTTCCGCGTAGGTGTAGATGCGGCGTGGCATTCCGTCCATTCCGAGCCAGTGCTGCGGGATGAACGTCATGTTGAAACCAATCATCATCAGCGCCCAGTTAGCAATACCCAACTTTTCGTTGAGGAACCAGCCGGTGAATTTGGGCCACCAGAAGTAGATTCCACTGAAGATACCGAGTAGCGCTCCACCAACGAGTACGTAGTGGAAGTGGGCTACAACGAAGTAGGTATCCTGCTGTTGAGCGTCGGTTGGAGGTGACGCGTGTATCACTCCACTGAGCCCACCAATAGTGAACATAGCGATGAACGATATCGAGAACAGCATTGGTGTGTTGAGGCGAATGTTTCCACCCCAGAGCGTGCCAAGCCAGTTGAAAATCTTCACACCGGTCGGAACTGCAATAAGCATCGTCGAGACCGCGAATGCAGTGTTGACTGCGGGTCCTAATCCAACGGTGAACATGTGGTGGCTCCAAACGAACCAACCCATGAACCCAATTACGGCTCCAGCGAATACTACGAAGGGGTAGCCGAAGAGTGGCTTTCGAGAGAACGTCGGAAGCACTTCGGAAACGATACCCATCGCAGGGAGAATCAGAATGTATACCTCGGGATGGCCGAATAGCCAGAATATGTGTTGCCACATAACTGGATCACCACCACCGAGTGAGTTGAAGAAATGGGTGCCATACACACGGTCGGTCTGAAGCTGGATACCCGCTACTGCCAGTATTGGCATTGCTAGCACGATCAATATTGATGTGATCAGGGTCATCCACGTGAAGACCGGAATCTTGAACATTCCCATGCCAGGGGCACGCATGTTCAGAATCGTAACGATGAAGTTCAAGCCGGCTGCGATTGATGCAACACCAAGAATGTTCAGGCCAACGATCCAGTAGGTCATACCGAGTCCGGGGTTGAACGTAGCGCCCGAGTTCGGGGCGTAACCGAACCAACCACCGTTGGGGGCGTTGCCTGTGAGCCAGCTGGCGTTGAGCAGCAGCGAACCGAAAAGGAATATCCAGTAACTCAGGGCGTTAAGGCGTGGGAACGCAACGTCACGAGCACCAATTTGTAGCGGTATGAGCCAGTTAAAGAACGCGGCCGATAGCGGCATGATCACCAGGAACACCATCGTGGTGCCGTGCATGGTGAACAGCTGGTTGAAGGTCTCGGGGTCGATGAGATCGTTTTCAGCCGATGCAAGCTGCGCCCGCATCAAGAGTGCCTCGAGGCCACCAATAATGAACCAGATGAACGCGGTGATGCCGTAAAGGGTGCCGATCCTCTTGTGATCGACTGTCCCGATCCAGCTCCAAATTCCCGTTTTAGCCTCGGGGCGTGGGAAGAGTCTTGGGAATGTCAGTGATTTCGTTGTCACTAGTTATGGGGCTCCGCTGTCGACGTTCTTAAGGCGTCGATACAGGTGGTAACTGTTACTTCAGTGTCTTTAGATAGGTAACGAGGGCGTCAATCGATTCATCACCGAGGCCTGACCAGTTGGGCATGATCGGAGAGAAGCCATCGACGACGTATGCTCCCGGATCCCTCAGTGACTGTTCTATATATTCGTCTGCACTCAGACCGTCAACACGTGAGCCGGCTCGATCGCCAACTCCAGCCAGACCAGGGCCTGTGCCTGCATCGGCGGTTGTCGAGTGGCAACCCGAGCAGTTGGTAGCGAATACCGTTTCACCATCTACATCAGAGCCAGCACTGGCTGCGGCAGCTGCTGCGGCATCGGCACTTGGCTTGAGTGAAAGAAGGTATGTAGCGATGTCAGATACTTCAGCCGGGGTTAGCTTGGCTGTGCCATCGGCAGTGTCATACACAGCAGCGTGCTTCTGCATGCGTGTGCCTATCTTGAGGGCCGAAGGATCATCGATCCATTCCTCAAGTGACTGCTGGTTGAGATCTTGGAGCCCTGCAGCGAGAGTTGTGCGGGTTCCGAAGTGAGTCAGGTTAGGAGCTGAAACTTGTTTAGGATCTTCTTCTTCAATCCAAGTGTCCCATCGAGCTTTCTGGGCATCAGTCTCTCTGGCGTAAGAGCCGGGAGTTGTTGAGTTAGTGGTGTGGCACATCGAACAGTTGGTAAGAAAACCGGTCTGTCCCCTCGCTTCGGCAGAACCCGCAACGGGGTTGGCTGCCGGGGTGTGCATGCCAGCGATCCACTTCTGGAAATCTTCTTCTGTATCGACGATGACGCGGAAGCGCATGTGTGCGTGAGCGATTCCGCAGAACTCGGCGCACTGGCCGTAGAAGGTTCCGACTTCATCGCCGATCATCCACATGTAGTTGTCGTTTAGCGGAATCATGTCGACCTTACCGGCGATCTTTGGAACCCAGAAGCTGTGAATTACATCCTGAGATTCGAGTTTAAACGCAACGGGGCGGTTGACGGGAATGTGAAGTTCGTTGGCGGTTACAACTTCATGGTCGGGGTACTGAAATTCGAACCACCACTGGTGGCCGGTTGCTACGACACTAAGAACTTCCCCTTGATCATCGGGGACACCGTTTTGCTGTTCCCAAATACCGACGAGGGTTGGCACGGCGATGATGATGAGGATGAATACCGGGATGATAGTCCAGGTGATCTCAAGCTTGTTGTTTCCATGTGTTTGGTGAGGAAGTTTGTCGGAGTCGGATCGTTGCCGATATCGAATCGCAATGTAGATGATTGCGCCTTCAACAAGAACGAACACAATTGCGGCAATCCAGAATATGAAAACAAACAGATCGGCCTGCGACTTGGCGACTGGACCCGCCGTGCCGAATGTCGACTGATTGTTATCTGGAGTACATGCCGCCAGGAGGGCGATAGCTACCGGAACTAATAGAAATATTGCCGGGCGCAGTGGGAAGGAAAGCTTTAAGACTCGGTGCATCTGGGGGCTGTACGGAACGTGCTGGGTATTTTTTACAGGTTTTTGTTTAAAAAGTACCGACAACAAATATCGGCGAATAAACGTTAAAAGCTTGGAAAGCCTAACACCCGCCATTTACCCCCGCAACGGTCAATAAATCCCGAATGACTCGGGTTTTTCGATCACTTCGATTCCCCGGAACTCGCGCATAGGGGGTAGGTTTGTATTTATGACTAAGAAATTGCTTGTGGCGACCCGCAACTCTGGCAAGGTTCGAGAGTTCTCACGGATGCTTTCCGACATGCCTTTTGAGGTTGTCGGGCTCGATGATCTGGGAATCGATATCGAGGTCGAAGAGACCGGTTCAACCTTCGAAGAGAATGCTGTACTGAAGGCTCGGGCATACGCAGAGGCTTCAGGTGAACTGACCCTCGCTGACGATTCAGGCTTAGTTGTGGACGCGCTTAACGGAGAGCCCGGTGTGCATTCGGCTCGATATGGTGGTGATGGTCTTGATGATGAGGGTCGCGTTCAACTGGTTCTCGACAAGATGAAGCATTTACCCGGTTGGGAACGCACGGCAAGGTTCGTTGCTGTTCTTGCGCTTGTTGGTGATGAAGTGCCTGATGGGCTTGCTACAAGTGAAGGCGTGATTGAAGGTGCGATTATGCACGAGCCGATTGGTGAGAACGGTTTCGGGTACGACCCCGTGTTCTGGCTGGCAGGCCATGCAAAGACGACTGCTCAGCTAACGGGCGAAGAAAAAGATGCGATTAGCCATCGTGGCTCCGCACTACGGGGTTTGATTGGCACTTTGAAGTCGCTCACATAAAAGATTCACACACGCTGGGAGAATATAAGCGGTTCTGGCGGTATTATTAGATGAGTGACTCGATAAACTGGCTCGTTCGACATTTATGACTCAAACATCTGATTTTTCTTCTCTTAAAGGAATAACCGACAAGCTCGGTCGTCCTGTGCGCGATCTGCGTATATCGGTGACCGACCGTTGTAACTTCCGCTGTACCTACTGCATGCCGGCAGAGATATTTGGCGAGAAGTACGAGTTTCTTCCTCGTCCTCACATCCTTACTTTCGAGGAGATCGAACGGCTTGCGCGGGTTTTCGCTGCGGCCGGTGTTTCTAAATTGCGCATTACAGGTGGTGAGCCGCTTGTGCGTGCGAACTTGCCTGATTTGATATCCAAATTGTCGGCGATCGACGGTATCGACGATATTGCGATGACGACTAACGGGTATCTGCTGGCCAAGAATGCTCAAGCATTAAAGGACGCAGGGCTAACCCGCCTCACGATTTCGCTTGATTCGATTGACGCCGACATTTTCAAGAAAATGTCGGGTCGACCGCAGGGTCCGGAAAACACTCTTGAAGGAATCAAGGTTGCAACCGAGCTTGGATTTTCGCCGATCAAGATCAACGTGGTGGTTCAGCGGGGAGTCAACGATCACACGCTGGTCGATACGGCTCGATATTTCAAAGGCACCGGCGCAACCGTTCGCTTCATCGAGTTCATGGATGTTGGAACGAAGAACGGCTGGGAGCTTTCGCAGGTGGTGACTTCTAAAGAAGTTATCGAGATGATCGGCGACGAGTTCCCGTTGGAGCCGATCGACGCTAACTATCAAGGTGAGGTGGCTTCCCGATATCGCTATGCCGATGGCGACGGCGAAATCGGAGTTATTTCTTCGGTATCGGAGCCGTTCTGTGGCAACTGCTCAAGGGCTCGATTGTCGACCGATGGCAAGCTGGTTACGTGTTTATTCGCAACAGGCGGGGTCGATTTGAAGACACCGATGCGAGACGGTGTTAGTGACGAAGAGCTAGCGGGAATTATTGCGAAGGTTTGGGGCGGTCGTACGGATCGCTATTCGGAGCTTCGTTCCAAGGACACCGAGTTCAAGGCTGGCTCACCAGACGGTGGCGGCGACAAGGTCGAAATGTATTACATCGGTGGCTAACCGGCAGTTCCAGGTTTTCTGCCGGCAGTGCCAGAATTTCTGGATGTCAGTTTGCCTATCTGGCAGTTTCTAGTTGTTGCTCGTCGACGCATGATCATGCTGGCGAGATTGAATCTTTCGATTGCAATTACGGTGGCAGTGCTCGGACCGATGCTTGTGAGTGGTGTGCGAAGTAGGTGAGCCTACGCGTTCTTCGAGCGGGCTCGCCATTCATGGTCGATCATGGAGTAGATTTCGAGGTCCATGTACTCGTTGTTCACGTAGCTGGCTCCTCGCATGGTGCCTTCGTAGTGGAATCCGAGTCGTTCGGGGATGCCGCGTGATGGCAGGTTGGAAGTGGCGGCTCTGATCGTTACTCGGTGTATGCCGACGTCAACGATGAGCATGGTGATTACGGCTTCTACAGAGCGGGTCATTATTCCGCGACCTTGCAGATCCTGCCGCAGCCAGTAACCGATTTCAGCGCCGTTGTTGCGATTGTGGCTGCCGAACCCAACCGTTCCCGCGAATTCACCTTTGTATTCGATGATGTAGTGGCCCGAGCCATCGAAGTTATCTCGTTCGTTGCGACGGGTGTTGTAGCCGCGGGCGTGGTCGTCTTCAACGTTGTAGGCCGACATCCAGGGCAGGTACTTGCTTACATAGTCTCGGCCAGCGCCGAGGGCTTTCCACATGTCGTCGCGGTCGGTTTCGATGTCTTGGCGAAGCAGAATTTCGTCATCGACACGGACTTCTCGGGCTGGCAGCGCAGGCTCTGGTGGCTTCGGTGGCCAGTTGTCGGCAAACACAGCGTAGCCTGCCATGTCTTGAATCGCACCATTGATGATGTTTGACTGACGGAATATCGCCTCTCGTCGAATCCCGAGCCGTTCGGGCACTGCCGAACTGGCCCGATTTTCTATGGCCATCTGAATTTCGATTCTTAGGAAATTGTGCTCGGTAAACGCCCAGTTGAGTACGGCTCGTAGGCTGTCGGTCATGATGCCTTTGCCGGTGAATTTCTCGCCTAACCAGTAGCCGACTAGGCCGGCGCGTGGGTATTTCGAAATTTGGTGAATGTCGATCGTGCCCACAAGCTCGTCATTGAGTTCGATCATCCACCAATGACGCCCGCCACGCTCGACCGCTTCAAGATCGGCTGCCATCATCTTGCGACGGTCGTCAGCCGTGCTGGGTGAGGCGGGGTCCCTGAACCACTTCTTTAGATGAGTCTGATTCTCAGCGACGAGTCTCATAAATCTTTCGGTATCGTCGATGTCTGTTGGTCGAAGCGTCAGATAATCTGAAACGACGAGAACTGGCGTTTCGATGATCGAAAGAGGTTCTGTATTGGTGTTCATTGATTGTGGCATTGCATCGTCAAGTTGGCAGTTAGTCGTTCCAGCAGATTGTGGCGCACGCCTATCTTTGATTCAATAGGGTGCAATGACCAACAATAATCACAATACTGTTTACGCTTTCTCCGATGGATCGGCCATTGGGAACCCCGGCCCGGGCGGATATGGCACCGTTTTGAAGTACGGCGACAACGTAAAAGAGCTCAGCCAGGGCTTCAAGCACACCACGAATAATCGCATGGAATTGCTTGGGGCGATTACCGCGCTTGATGCTCTTAAGGGACGACAGCGGGTGGTGCTGACCACCGATTCTCAATACGTTATCAATGGAATTGAGAAAGGCTGGGCAGCCAAGTGGCGGGCTAACGGCTGGATGCGCAATAAGAAGGAACGGGCGCTGAACCCTGATATGTGGGAGCGTTTGCTTAATGCTTGTGCCAAGCATGACGTGAGTTTCGAGTGGGTTCGTGGTCACATGGGTCACCCGGAGAATGAACGGTGCGACGAGTTGGCGAACGGCGCTGCTCGCGGACCTGCGTCAGGGCAGATCGTTGACGAAGAGTTCATGAAGTCGAACGGATAATTACTAACATGTCGGAATCAACTGGTGCTTCTGGTGGCCTTAGCCATATCGACGAGTCGGGCAAGGCTCGGATGGTGGACGTTGGCTCTAAGGACGTTACCGAACGGGTCGCTACGGCAGGTTGCGAGATACATATGGAGCAATCGACACTCGATCTGATTCGATCGGGCGGGTTCGACAAGGGTGATGTGCTTGGCGTTGCCCGAATCGCAGGGGTGATGGCCGGGAAGAAGACTTCTGATCTGATTCCGCTGTGCCACCCATTGGCGCTGAACCAGATCACAGTCGACTTTGATGATCTTGCCGATGGAACAGGTTTGACCATTACAACAATGGCTCGTACATCTGGCAAAACGGGTGTTGAAATGGAAGCGTTAACCGCGGCCAGCATCGCTGCCCTTACGGTTTACGATATGTGCAAATCCGTTGACCGCGCCATGCGGATTGAACGCCTACGACTGCTCAGCAAGAGCGGCGGTAAGAGTGGCGACTACGTAGCTGAGTAAAGTCACCAGTGACGATTAATTAGAGTGAATTCCAAACCGGTCGCCGTGGGCCAAATGACAGGGCTCACAAATTCTGGGTGTACTTTACTCGCGTAGTGAGCCTTGAATTCGTTGACCAGCGTTTGACCCGTGGCTACCATAAATGATTGCGGTATGTGACTTCGGTTGTTTGCCGCGTTGAATTGTTTGGCGATGTAGCTCAGCCGGTTAGAGCGCGCGCTTCATAAGCGCGAGGTCGTAGGTTCAAGTCCCACCATCGCTACCAATCAATTCAAAACCGCCTTCGTGGTTCCTGAATTCGAAGGTACAATTGGATATTCGGGCGATTAGCTCAGTTGGTTAGAGCGCTTGCTTCACATGTAAGAGGTCGGAGGTTCGAGTCCCCCATCGCCCACCAACAGACTTAATTGCGTGAATTAGGCTGGAAATCCCGTGCCGGGGTGGCGAAATGGCAGACGCGCTACGTTCAGGGCGTAGTGCCCGTAAGGGCGTGCGAGTTCGACTCTCGCCCTCGGCACCATTTGTTTGTGGGTCGATGTAAAATTCGACGAGCGGATTTGTTTCCGCACCAGTGCGCTTGTAGCTCAGCTGGATAGAGCGCAGCCCTGCGAAGGCTGAGGTCGTGGGTTCAAATCCCGCCAAGCGCGCCATATATTCCCATGGCGCCCCGTATTGTTCGGGGCGTTATTGATGCCAAAAGGCATCGCCGGACGATTTGGCCGATCGGTTTGATGCGTGCGCCGTGTAGGATCGGCGCTTGCGACAACGAGAGGTCATATCTCGACAATTGAAGAAACTGGTTTATGAAGTGCCCCGCTAAAGGGCGATTGAAACCGTCAGCATGTTACTCACGTAGCTAAGGGCGGGAAGTGGTTCATTTTCCAGAGTGTTTGGGCGATTAGCTCAGTTGGTTAGAGCACCTGCCTTACAAGCAGGGGGTCGAGGGTTCGAGTCCCCCATCGCCCACCAAACGTAAATTGAACTAGAGAAGCCCTTGCAGAAATGCAGGGGCTTCTCTAGTAGTTGACCCTAAGTTGACCCAATAGCACCGAATAATTCGCTGTTTCGGTCGTCTGTCGTACCTGCTGACAACAGCCACCGCCGATACCCATGGGTCACCCCTAGTAGATATTGATGGTGGCGGTGCTGAGCTGGTGGGATAAGACTGTATTAGGGCTATTTGGTTAAATTTTTCGCATCCTGCGCCAGATGTAGAGAGCAAGTGGGGCTGTCAATAGTCCGATTGACCCAAGTGAACTCCGGCCTCCGGATTGAGGTAAGCAATCTGAGAAATCTGATGAATCACTTTGTGCAGAGGTTTTTATATCGACGGTATGTCTCACAATCACGTTCTGACGCACGGATTCACCCGATTTAGCACTGTTGTTACCGACAGTTATCTTTTCTTCAAGGAAAATAGATATTGGGGTAGGCGTGGATCCTTGGGATCGGCTTGCTTGACGAGTGGGTTCAGATTGTTCGGATCTTGTTGCTTCAGGTGTCGGCGTAGACCTTTGAGGCCGATCTTGCGCCATTGCAAGATCGGATGATGCCAAAACGAGTAAAGCTAATGTAAGGAATACCGAGATAGGAATGGCGCGGGGACGACCGCCCTGACTGGATTGAGACATTGTCAATGCGATTCCCACGAAAACTCATTATTGCTGCCCACCTCCCCTAGGGAGGGGGTTTGGGTGAGGGGGAATTCCGACGTTGGACAGCGAGTTGTTCGATTGCGGAACGGCGGTAAGTCCAATTCGGTCGTGACCGCTCAAATGATGCCTCGTTAGTCCCTCCAGCATTCCACATACGCGCATACACTTCGCCCCCAGAAAAACGAACGAATATGTTTGATGACGATTTTGTTTTAACGTCCTAGAAGTCAGGGAGCGGAACTCGGATGCGAATTGGGATTATGGGTGCTGGCGGCATTGGTAGCGTTGTTGGTGGCTTGCTGAACAAGGCTGGTCACGACGTTACTTTGATCGACCAGTGGTGGGAGCACATCGAAAAGATCAAGGCTGATGGTCTGATAGTCGAAACGCAAAAAGACGAGTACCTCACTCACCCCAAGGCGATTCACATTCACGAGCTCCAGCACGAAACCGTGCCGTTCGATGCTGCGTTCATCGCAGTGAAGTCGTACGACACTGAGTGGGCGACAACACTCATGCTCAGGTACGTCGATCCCGACCACGGTGTGTTCGTCGATTTCCAGAACGGCATCAATGACGAACGCATGGCGGCCATCGCCGGAGTGGAACGTTCTCTTGGGTGCATCATCACAATTGGTGCTGCGTGCTACGACCCAGGACGTGGTATTCGGACCGACAACTACCCGCTGGGCTTCAAGATTGCCGAGCATGATGGATCTGACACACCTAGAGCCCGGGAGCTTGTCGAAGTAATGAGTGCGGTGGCCGACGCCGAATTCTCAAGTGATCTGTGGGGCGCCCGTTGGTCGAAGCTGATGGTCAACTGCATGGCGAATGCACTCTCGGGTGTAAGTGGCTATGGCACAACCGAAGTGCGTACGGAACTTAGCCCTCTCAGAATTGGAATTCAGTTGGGTGCCGAGGTTGCTAGAGTCGCTAAGGCTCAGGGCATCAAGTTGTATTCGGTGCTCGAACTTCCAGCAGAGTCAATCATCGATGCCGCCGAAGGACGTGGGATCGAGGAGGTCGAGGCTGCGTTTATGGAGGCAGGCAAACGGGGTGGAAAAGGCGGCGTGCCGTCGTTTGGTCAGGACGTACGAAAAGGCCGACGCAACGAGATCGATTACCTGAACGGACTCGTGTCGGATATGGGTAAGAAGTTTGGCGTGCCAACGCCGTTCAATGACAAAATCGTCGAGATAGTTCACGATCTGGGTATCGACTTCAAAGGCGAACCCAAACACATCCAGCCACTGGTCGACATGCTGCCGTAGGTATCCGTTCGTAAGCTTTAGCTAATCCCGATAAAAGAGAACAAAATGACCTTCAAGATTGCGTTGGTTGGCTGTGGCGGTATGGGGCGCAGGCACGCCCACGGCTACATCGAACTTCGGAAGTATTTCGATACGGTTGAGATGACTGCTGTGTGTGACGTGCACGCCGATGTGGCGGCCACGGTTGCCGACGAAATTGGCGATGCCACCGGAAGCCGACCTGTCATCTACACCGATTTCGATGAAATGATCGCTGACGCAGATCTCGACGGCGTGGCGATCGTCACAAGCACGCCCATGCACCACCTGTTCGCCATTAAAGCGATGGAGGCGGGGCTGCACGTGATTACCGAAAAGCCGATGGGCCTAACGCTGAAGGCGTGTCGCCAAATGCGTGAAGTTTCGAATGCAACTGGAAAAGTGATGGCGGTTGCCGAAAACTATCGGCGAGATCCGATGAATCGGCTAACCCGAGCATTGATTGAAGCCGGAGCAATTGGCACGCCGTACTTTGCTCTCGATATCGGAGTTGGCAGCTCGAACGGCGCGGTCATGCACAGCACTGTATGGCGGGCGAAGAAGGAACAGGCCGGCGGCGCACCGTTGGACGCCGGTGTTCACAACGCCGATATGCTGCTCTATTTATTAGGTGGAGCGAATACCGTTTTCGCTGAAACTAGTATCAACGAATCGCAACGCACGCTTAGGCCGATGAGCGAAGTCGCACCGGGTCTGGCAGCAATGTACGACCACCGCAAGGAAGACGGATACTCGACCGGGGACGCTGTTGAGCAGACGGCCGTTGATACAGCATTTGCGACCATCAGGTTCAAGTCGGGGGCCATCGGTCAGCTGCTGATGACGGATACTTCACATGGCCAATCGCTAGGCGTTTCGACGATATCTGGCAGCGAAGGGACGATGTATCGACCTCAGAGCCGATCTGGTGAATCACCCAGAATCGTTCGCGCCGACGGTACCGAAATCACTGGCGATGCACTGCTTGATCTGGTTCCAGAGTTCGAACTGGACGACATTACTTCGACGCTATGGAATGGTGCAAAGCGCATCAGTTCATATGAAATGAATTTTCAAGATATCGATTCGAAAATTCTTGCGTACGAATATCTCGATATGGTTCAGGCTGCGGAATCGGGTGGTCAGCCGGAAGTTGGCCCGCAAGAGGGCATGGATGCGCTGGCTCTTGCCTACGCGATGATGGAATCGGGAGTAAGTGGCATGCCCGTTACGGTTGAAGACGTGGCTGAGGGCCGGGCATCGAAGTTCCAGGACGACATCGATGCCGAAATGGGTATTTGAGTTAGAGGTCAACGCTCTCCCTTCCGTATTGCTCCGGGCGTCATCGCATGACTTGGTCGCGCGTCGCCATCACGGAAGGGAGGGAGGATAGGAACCGCGAATCCAGCTCTAATCGAGCGAAGCAGAATCACCGTAGGCCGATTTTAGCTTTGCGAACTCTTCGTCGGTCAGAGTTCCGTCGAGGGCCCCAACGTTTGCTTCCAGATGAGCAATGCTCGATGTGCCCGATATCACCGTGGTTACATCTTCAGGTTCTGCAGCGAATTGATACCCTTTGCGAATCAGCTCTGAGGCCTCACCGCCTGAGAGCCAATCGAGAGTGTTTCCGCCTGCAGCTTCGCCCCACTCGGTCATTCGTTCGTTCAGTTTTTCGGGACGAGTAAGTGTGAGTCGGACGGGCGCCATGTTCAGCACGCCCGTCGATGAGTCCGCGGCCACTGGTAGCGCGTTTTTAGCAGCCCACTGGTTCATGATTCCGTATTTCAGCATCACCGAATCCCAAACATCGGGGTGACGCTGCATGGCGACCGACATTCCTTCGTGTTTCGGATCCATCGTCAGCATTTCCGTCACGCCAAGAAACCGAGTCTTGCCCTGCTCTTTAAGTCGCAGCATCGTCGGGATGTACATCTCGGCGACCTGGTCGTAGTTTTCTGGAATCACGCCGTGGATCTGGAAAATATCGACATAATCGGTGTTCAGGCGTTCAAGGCTCTGTTCGAGCGAGCGGATTATCACGTTTGGATCGGTAACAACGCCATCGGCAAGCCGGTACGACCATTTCGTTGCTACGAGATACGAATCGCGTGCGTGCCCGTCTAAAGCACGACCCAGCATCCCTTCTGCCTCGTCGTAAGCTTCAGCCGTGTCGAACAGGTTTACTCCCAGTTCAATCGCCCGATTTATTAGCGCTTTTCGCCCTGCATCGTCCACGCCCGTGTTCGCACCGAACTTCGATGGCCCACCGGTTCCGTAGCTCAGGAGTGAAACGTCTGCGCCGGTGTTACCAAGTTTTCTATATTGCAATTTTTATTTGGTTTTCTTAGTACTCGAGGATTGCGCGACCAAGTATTTTGCCGCTTTGTAAGTCGTCGCACGCTTCGTTGATCTGGTCGAGATTGTATCGCTTCGTCACCAGCTTATCGAGCGGGAACTTGCCTTCTTTGTACAAGCGCAAGTACATATCGAAATCTTTGTCGGGGTACGTGGCCCCGAGCGACCCACGGTACTGACGCTGATGCATCATGAAATGCCCCGGCCAGAGGGTCATTTCCGGACCCGGCATGCCGATCATCACCGCCATACCGCCAACATTGTCGGCACCGGAACCGCCGCTGCGGGTTACCGGGAGAATCTGTTCGTTTGTGATGCGAAGACCAACGGCATCGAAGGCGTAATCGACTCCGCCTTTGGTCATTTCGATAATCGCCTCGATCGGGTCGACCTTGCTTGAGTTCACCGTGTGGGTGGCGCCAAACTGCTTTGCAAATTCGAGTTTTTCATCGTCGATATCAACGGCAATAATCGGGTAGGCGTTTACCACGGCAGCCATCGTTATTGCCGACATTCCAACTCCGCCAACGCCGAATACGGCAACCGATTCGCCGGGGCGTACTTTGGCTGTGTGAGTTACGGCTCCGGCTCCGGTGAGAACTGCGCAACCGACGATAGAGGAGAGGTCACGCGGGGCATCATCTGCGACCTTGACCGCATATCCGCCCCAAACAATCGCATCTTCGCCCCATGTGTAGGTTGACCCTTCGAGTGGCTGCTCGTTCCACGTTACCCCACCTGAAGGTGCACGCCAACGACCCTGAACTGGCTCACGTGGAACCCACGTAACGATCGCCGCATCGCCTTCTTTAAGGTGGGTGATGTTGGATCCGATTTGCGTTACGATGCCGAATCCTTCGTGGCCAAGAAGACCCGGTGTAGGGGTTTCCGGGTTGTGCATCTGGTGCAGCTGTGAAGCGCAGACGCCGCTTGAATAGAGCTTGACGACAACCTGATCGGGCTGAGGATCTGGAATATTGACCTCATCGACGATCAGTTCTTTGCCGTGCTCGACATGGATAGCGGCTCTGCTTTTCATCGTTGCCTGTTCCTCTGCCGGTTAGATACACAACCGGCTAATTAACGCGTTTTCACACGAAGAATTCGAATAGGACGCAAGTTTAGCATCGGGCAGCGCGAGGGCGTGCCGTTAGTCGATGCCATGTGCAAATGATTCAGGCTAGCGTGTAAATGCGGCTAGACCGATGAAGTTCGCGTCTGGGCCCAATTCTTCTTCTATACGAAGTAGCTGGTTCCACTTGGCAGTGCGTTCGGATCGGGTGGTGGAGCCGACTTTGAACTGAGGGGCCGCTGTGCCGACCGCTAGATCGGCAATGAATGCATCTTCCGTTTCGCCAGAACGTGCCGATACAACTGGGATGTAGTTGGCTGCTACGGCCGCATCGATCAGGTCGATAGTTTCGGTTAGAGTGCCGATCTGGTTCAGCTTTACGAGTACTGAGTTTGCTGTGCCCGATTCGATGCCCCGGCGCAGACGTTCAGTATTCGTAGTGAAAAGATCGTCGCCAATTAGCTGCACGTTTTTGCCGCACTGCGACGTCAATGCATGCCAACCGTCCCAGTCGTCTTCGTCCAGACCGTCTTCGATAGAAACTATCGGGTATGTCTTGATCCAGTCATCGAGCAAGTTTGTAAGATCTGATGAAGACAGCCGAATGCCTTCGGTTTTCAGAACATATTCGCCATCGACGTAGAACTCCGTAGCAGCGACGTCCATGGCGATTGCGATGTCTTTGTCACGCCCAGGCACAAGCCCGGCGTGTGCGATTCCTTCGATGATTACATCGAGAGCTTCTGTGTGGGATTTCAGGAACGGTGCGAGCCCACCTTCATCGGCCACAACATGGCTGGGGTGCCCTTTTTCAGTGAGGACTTTGGCGATCGCTTCCCGAACCCTGAAACTCCATTCGAGCGATGTTCTGTAGTCGGGAGCACCTACGGGAGTAATCAGAAAATCCTGCATGTCGAGATTATTCCCGCCATGCGCACCACCGCTGATCATGTTTACCGTAATCATTGGAAGTCTTGGTTGTGCGGCAGTGGAACTCAGATCGTTGATGTGCCTGTACAACGGCAAGTTACGGCTGTTAGCCGCAGCGCGCGAGTTGGCGAGAGAGACTCCCAAAATGGCGTTGGCGCCGAGGTTGGACTTGTTCGATGTGCCATCGAGATCGAGCAAAATGTTGTCGATATCTCGCTGGTTCGAGCTGTCGGCTTCGGAAGCAATGAGTGCTGGTCCAAGGACATCGTTTACGTGACTCACGGCCAGCGAAACGCCAAATCCGTTGTATCGGCTGGCGTCTCCGTCGCGCAGTTCAACGGCTTCGTGCTTTCCTGTTGACGCTCCAGAAGGAACCATCGCTCTGCCGAACGATCCGTCTCTAAGGCGAACGTCGACCTCTACCGTTGGGCGGCCTCGTGAGTCGAGAACTTCACGGCCATGTACTGATTCGATTGTTGAATTGCTGCTCATAGTTGTTCTAGTTCGCTGTTAGCTGGCGATTGCCGATCGTATCTTCGATGACACGGTGAATGCACTCGTTGCCTTCTTCAAGAAGTCGGTAGGCCGTTGCTCGTACGGAATCTCGGTCTGATTCGCTGAGATATTCGACCCGTGAAAGGCCATCGACTCTCGCCAGGAGCAGACACGGGAGAAGGAGGGTCGTGTCTCGCTCTAGGCGAGCAGTTGTGATAGTTCGTGTTTGAGATTGACATTTATACCCGGTCCAGAAACTTCGAACTGCCGTCAGGAAATCGGGTCGAAGGGAGGGCGCATAGTGAGCGTCGATCACAAGATGACTGATGAAAAACGCCAGATCGAAGGCCGGGTTTCCGATGTGTGCAACCTCGAAATCCAGCACCGTTATTTGTGGGTTTGTAGTTCGAATGAACAGATTCTTGGGAGCGAAATCACCGTGAACCAGAGCTGTTCGATGTGATCGCAAGCTTTCTGCTGCGGTCGTCAATTTAACCGCCCACATCGGTTTCCCTTTGGCGGCGTGAACGAAGTAAGGATTTATTCGCAGTTCGTTCAAGTGAACCAGATCGTCAAGTAACTCGAAGTCCGAACTGTTAGGAACCGCAGTGTGCATACGAGCAAGCGTTTGGCCAGCGATACGGGCGTGATCGGCCATGACCATTCCGGAATCGATCGCCGACTGCCACACCGTTGCGGGTCGCTTTATCTCTTCGATTCCGATGATGAAGTTTTCTTCATCAATGAACAAAAGCCCGGGGACTTCCGCTTCGCCAAGAACCTTGCTGTAGGCAGCAATAGCGGCGGCTTCACGAAAAATTCTGGCACGGTCGGCCAGCCATTCGCCTTGGACGTTCAACTTGCCGAGCGACTGCTTTACGACCAGCGACTGCTTCTCGGTTTTGACCAGCACCGTGAGATTCGAAACCCCACCTTCGAGAATAGTTACTTCAGCTGGGCGGCTGGACTCTTGCGTGGCAAGATGCCCGTTTTCGAACAGGTATCGAGCTACGTTATTTGCGTTGAGTTCTATCAAGTGAATCGACTTAACTTACGCTACACTACTGTTGTATTACTTTCAAGTGGGAGAGCTTCACAATTCAGTCGCACGGAACAGATGCCGATAACGGTAACTCGGATCCCCGGGTAGCCCGTTCGAAGGCCAAAATACTCAGCGCTGCCGCCGATATCCTCACCACTCAAGGCGCAGGGTTCGCAACGATCGAGCGGGTGGCATCCGAAGCCGGCGTGGCAAGAACTACGGTTTACCGTCACTGGAGCACGCGTGGCCAGCTGTTGATGGACGCATTTGAAATGATGGCCGAAACGGCTCCCGAAGCGAATTCCACCGATCTTCGAACCGGGCTGATCGAAGTGGTGACAGAACTGGCATGGGCACTGACTAAATCACGTCGTGCCAAGATGCTTCCTGCACTGATTGATGCTGCTGAGAGAGACGTTGATGTTGCTGAACTCCAGGCTCGACACACCAGCATGCGACGTGCACCGATGCGCAAGGTAATTACGCTGGCGCAGGAACGGGGCGAGATTCCCGCAAACCTCGACCCTGAGGTTGCGACCGATCAGTTAAGTGGTCCGCTGTTTTACAGGCGACTCATCACCCACAGTGCCATTACGAGCGAGTTCGTCGAAGAGATCGTCGACTCAGTTATCGCTGGGTGGCAACGGGATGCGAAGTAGTCGATTGCTCAGTTATTTGAACCACAACACCTGCCAACGATGATCGATTTATTTCCTCTTGATGCTTCGATTGGTCAGCTGATATTCCTGGGCGCATTCACTCTGGTAATTGCGTTTATCGCTGGGATGGTTGGCGTTGCGCTGGGTGCGGTGCGATTGCCGGTGATGTTCATACTTGGGTTCAATCCTGTAATCGCAGCCGGAACGAATATCGGCGTAACTATTCTTGGCGGGGCGGCGGCATCATGGCCACACTGGCGCGAAGGGAGAGTGGTTGGGCGAGTAGTGTTGGTGATCGGCCTTCCAGCGATCATTGGGTCGCTGCTCGGTGGGTTCTTCGCTGATGGCGTCAAGTCGTGGGTGCTGCTCACACTCATCGCTGCACTACTCGGATTATCATCTGCGATATCGCTGTTTCAGTGGTGGATTGTCTACAAGAAATTCAAGAAATCGAAACGAGAATTTCGCTTTGATTCCGCCGCCGAAGATTCGCGTGGGGTGGGACTCACTGCCCGGAATCAGTTCCTGCACAGCGCAATAGGTCTGACGCTCGGAATTATCGCTGGAGCAGCCGGACTCATACTGGCGGGTTTGAGATTTCCGGTTCTCATTAATGTATTACGCATGGGCCCTCGTCACGCCGCGGGAACGAACAACGCAATCGGAGTGCTGGCCGCGACTTTTGGGTTTTTCGGGCACGTTATCAACATGAACTTCGACGTAGCGGTTCTCGCCGTGATGGGTGTTACCGGGATGGTCGGAAGTTACTTTGGGGCGAAACAAACCGGCAAGGTGAACGCTGTCACAATGCGACTCATCATCGCTCTCATGCTGAGCCTTTCAACACCGCTGGTCGTGGTGCGAATCTTCGTTGAATATCCGAACTAATTCGCACACACGACTGTTACTCGAGAGCCATCAGCCGCCGAGCAGGGTTGCGATGTCTACGTCGCAGGTCGCCAGGGCGGCGAACAGGCTGAGGTCGGGTGCCCCACCAGCAAGCAGGTCGGCGATTGCATCGTCACCAAGCTCGTTTGAGAGGCAGATGATCTGTTCTTCTGTGAACGGAAGATCGAGATCGGCTACATCTTCAGGTATTTCGATCTGAACGGTTGGCAGAATTTCGGGATCAACCGTTACTTCTATTAGTTCCGGATTAATCGGTAACGTCTCACCTTCAAGCAGTTCTTCTATCGAGATGCCACACGTACCCAAAGCAGCCAGGATCGGACCTAGCTGAGATAGATCGGGCTCGGCGGCGGTCGTGTCGAACAGTGTCAGCGCATCTTCACCAATCTCGCCGATCACACATCCGATTTCATCAGTAGTTACGCCGAGTTCTTCAAATTGCGAATCTTGAATTGCGCCACATTCGATGAACAGCGGGAACATATCTCCAACTGCACCGAAATCGATGGTGCCTTCAGAAGCGAGTGCCACCAGATCTTCAAGTCCGGTGGGTCCGACTCCGTTCACGACACACTCAAGTGCATCTATTCCGCCGAGTTCACCAAATCCATACATGGTGTCGGATGAAGATAGGGCAGCACGTTCTTCGTGCCCGAGGCAGAATATGCCTTGAAGCGAGCTGATAATCGAATCGATTGCTGGCGTTTCGGTAAATAACCCAGCTGCCGAGATTCCACCGATTTTCTCGCCGATGCAAATGATCGTAGCGTCGCTAAGGCCACCAGCTTCTCGAGACAGCTGGCCAACGAATACTGCTCGCACCGTCTCATCGCTCAAACATGCGTCAACTGCGTCGGCTTCGGCGGCGGTCAGTTTGTCGTGTCCAAGATCAGATTCCAGCATCGCCAGTACTCGGTCGAGCCCGCCAAGAGCATCGGCGGCACATGAAGCCTCCGATTCAGGAAGTGCTTCGAAAAACGCAACAGGATCGGCCAGCGGATCGAGTTCGATCAGCGCAACCGGAACTGGAGTTGCCGTTGGAGGAACAGCCGTTGCGGTTGGCGTTGGTGGCACGGATGTGGCAGTTGGTTCGGCTGCTCCACCACAAGCGATTACTATAGCCATGATGGCTGCTATTGCTAAGAAAATTAACGATTTCTGGCGAAACATTTCGGAGGTCTCTGACCCAATCAAGGTCATTTGTACAAACGGTGCCGTGCCATCACTCAACACAAGTTTAAGTCGAAATCGTTACCGGCGTATTTCTAGAACGGCATTCTTTCGTACTATGTCGGAAAGTTGATACGTTGACTAAACGTACGAAGATCTATTTTGGTAGACCCTGCAGTTCACGCCTGAACAAACTCAAAGCGCCCATAGCCGCACGCTGTCGATCGGGTCCGCCTCTACCGGCAGATCGCACATGGCGAGTTCGTTCGCCATTCGGACCCGACACCACGATGTACGTTTCGCCTTTGCCCAGATTTACGAGTTGCTGGTCGCCCTCTTCTTCACCGTGAACCGCAATTCCGTAGGTTGCGCCACTCGATTTCCTGATGGCTCGTGCGAGTGCGGCTGTTCGTTCAGCGCCGCCAGCGAACGGAGGGTTTTCTCCGCCGTCCCGGGCAATTTTTTCGAGCGCTTCGTTCGTGCTCACGATAGAACTCTGCAGCAAAGCAGAATCGGCAGCTTTTTGGATTGCAGATGCAACGGAACCACCACTGAGATCTTCGCAGGTAGCGATGGTCGCATTGTTGCTGGTCACGAGTTCGCCAACCACTGATTCGATCGTTTCGTCATCGACAGCGAATATGTTGTCGCCGAGTAGCTTTCGAACTTCAACATCAACGACGTCGATCAGCTTGTCGGCCTCTTCGATACTCTCGGCCAGAGCGGCAATCCGCACGTCGACCTGCCCTGGGTGAGCCAGAACTCCAACAGTTGGGTTCTTCGATTCGGCGATTAGGTGGCCGATTTTGTCGTCGACCGCGCTTTCTCCGATATCGGCTACTTTAAGGATGCGATAGTGAATCATCTGGGTAAGACCGTACTTCTCACGCAGGTAGGGGATTACTTCGTTTTCCACGAGCCATTTCATCTCGAACGGCACGCCCGGAAGACTGATCGTCACGCCACGGTCGGTTTCAACAATGAAGGCCGGGGCGGTTCCGTTCGGGTTTTTCACCACGATGGCACCGCTTGGAATCTGGGCCTGGCGTTCGTTGTTCTTAGTAAGGATGAAGCCACGCTTTTGGAAACGTTCACGAAGCTCGATTAACGATTCGGGATCGGTGACTACTTCGCGCCCTGTCACTTTGGCTATAGCTTCACGGGTTAGATCGTCCTGCGTCGGGCCAATGCCGCCGCCTGTGATCACGACGTCGGATCGGTCGAGCGCACGATCAAGCGTTTCGACCATACGGTCCATATTGTCGCCAACAGTCGTTTTGTAGAACAGATTCACGCCGCTTTCGGCCAATCGTTGTGCGATCCACGAGGCGTTCGTGTCGACGATTTGGCCGAGCAGTAGTTCCGAGCCGATGGAGACGATTTCTGCATTCATATGAGAGTTTTGATTCCGGTATTGCTGATTCTTGGTTCTGGCCAGTAAGAACGATCGGCACTCAACGTAGTGCCGAATTCGTTTCGGGTCAATAAACGGAACTGGTGAATAGCGTTCTTGGGAGGAACTTATCTGGCGGCGCAGCTCGACACCGATATCACTGGCGGGAAGCCTAATGGTTCAGCGTTTCAGCGTCGGTATAAAACAGAATCACCAGCCCAGCCCGAAACAGAGTCTGCGTTCTGTCTGAGGAAGAACTCGGTGCGGATAGTCTCGTTGTCGATCACCTGGAGCATGAACGTGCCGAGCAACACGCCGTCGCTAACTGAATGTTCGCGATTGTCCTGGTCAGGTTTCATACGGCCTGTCAGCTCGTACTTCACTATCTCATCGTCGACTGTGATCGTCGCCGGATCTGGCGAGTTGTTCATCACGGCGTAAACGGCGCCGCACACTCGGTAATCGTCCTGGGTCAGCCCGGTGTCTTGTCCAATTGAAATTCGTATCTTCGAAGGGTCTACGTGGTCATAGTGGATGCTGAGATGTCCGTCCCAGTAATTGACCTGATCCAAACCGCCGCCAGCGTAGCCAACCGTGCCGTCGATGAACCAGTTGCCAGCGAGCGTGCCCACTACGTCGTAATCGATTTTTCCGCCATACGGCTCAACCTGCCGTACGTTCTTCGCGAGCAGTATCGAGACAATTTCGTCTGTCATGTAGTCGAACGGATCGACGGTGTGGATCTTCCAGGCTTCACCCTCGTAGTGCTCCGGGATCTGAAAGCCGGTCAGCGATTTAGTCTCATCGTGCAGGCTGTAGTCAAAACTCGACCCGCCCAAAACGGCGAAAGGATCACCGGCGTTGAGTTCGATAATCGTGTCTGAACCGGCATGCCAGCGTCCACCCGGTTCGATTTCACCAACGACCGCGGCAACTTTGGGAGCAAGCTCGCCGACGTGAATAAACACCGAGAACAATGTGCAGGAATGGGCGATTATGACTCGTAGATCGGGTTCCTTAATAGATGAATCCCAGAAGGGTGACTGTGTTCTCGAAAAGCTTTCAATATTGATTATTCGGCCTGCTGCGGGAGTCTTGACCATCTTTCGTTCACGTTCCTCGTAGAGAAACACGTAGAGATGGTCGGTAGGCGTGACATGCGAGTCCCATGCACGACCCATCGGAACTAGGACGTCGAAAAGGTCTGGCTCGTAGATCAGATGGCTGAGTTCGATGTTTTCTTCGCCGTCCCGGCATTCAACAGGCCCGAACATCGAGGTGTCTTTTGGTACGCCGTTCGTCGATTCGATGGACGGCTGCGAGGCGGTGGAGGTTGGCGGAGTGGTGACTGATGGCGTTGTCGGGGGGGGTTGGTGATTCGATCGTCGTATCTGAGCCCGGGCTTTCGACAACGCTTGTCGCTGGAACGTCGGCCGGTGGGCTTGCCGATGAAATTGTCGGCTGATCATCAGTTGAGACCGAGCATGCAGCGGCTATCAGCGCAAATCCGCCAATCAACGTCATTATCTGAACTAAATGCCCCATCTTTCGACGATATAGATAGCTTTTGCAATATGCGTGTGACTTTCCACGCACTTTTCGGAATATTTTAGGTTCTGGGAACTCTAACTATCCAACTCTTTTAACACTGTTGTCGATCCTCGATCTTCGAAAAGCGGATTTGTCTGTGATTCGACCGTGAATTGGCGGCGGATTTTATGGACTCGCCGATTGATTTTTTCCGTGCCAAATCCCGGAGGCCATGATGCTGCCTCTTTAACTATGGTTTCAATGAATAGAGGGTCGAAATTCAGGTTCCACATGCCATAACCCGTCGCCCAAGAATTAGCAGAGAAATACGTCAAGTACCCCGCACCAATGTCCCATACCGGTTCCCTTGATCGGAGCAGGCCTTTGGTCGGAATCTCAGTGACGATCGCTTTGACGAATTTTTCTTCGAGATTGAACTGAATATTGGATATCCGTACCCGCCAGATCATGCCCTCCATGTAAATGCATTCTCGTCCCTCGAAATTCGCTTGAAGTTCCAGGCAGTTTGCTTCATGCACTTCTTTTTCTGTTCGGTTTTCGATTGTGAATACCTCTGCCTATTCGTTCTCACGTATGGCTCGCCGCCCATGGTAGCTAACGATCTGATCCGCACCGCATCGTAAACCGCTCGCCGCCTTCTGGATGCTAGAGGCACTTGACTTAATTAGAACAAATGTTCGATAATAGAACAATCGTTCTAATAACTGATGAGTGAGTCAAGCGCCGAATGCTAAGCAAACGGTAGTTCCTAAGAGGTCAAGATGAGTTCGATCGCCACCGCAACTGTTACGCCGGAAAATCGGGTGAAGTCTGTAAGTTCAGGGCGGGTGGCGTCTGGATTTTACGAAACGAGCGGAAGTCGTAATCGACCAGTTCGGGAACTTCGTGAAGTTGTTAGTAAGTATGCAGAGAAGCCTGTTCTCGAATCCGCTGATTCAAACAATGGGCTGAACGCCGCGTGGACGCAGATTGTTCAGAGCGTTACGAATCGCAATAAAGCTACCGGTAGCTCGAAGATTATTACGGTCGATCTGGCTGAAGGCGAGAGTGCGCAGGAGTTTTCGACTCGGCTGCGGATGTTGCTGATGTTCATGAACCGTGATGAAGGTTCAGTTTCGGCCACGGTTTCTCCTTCATTTCAGAACGATACGTACCCGGCGATGCTCGCTCTTGTGAAGGCATTTGAGAGCTCGGGTACAGGTGGTGACTGGTGTCCGGATGGGCCACGGGCTATCCGAATGGGTAAGGCTAAGCACTTGTTTGTGAGCGTCGATATGCTGGTTGCAGATCGAAGTGCTTCACCCGACACGCTTATCGAGATTAATGCTGCACACCGCATCGGCACTGAGTGGTACGACCTACGTGTGGCGCCTCGGGTGTCTTCTACGGGGATGACCACTGTGTTGTTTGGGGTTCCTGCCGTTTCTTCTGGTGGTGGTGTTGCAGATTCTGAATACGCAAGTTCGGTGTTCAAACGAGAGCGGACTAAGAATCTTGCGGGCAGACCCGACGGATTTCACTTTTCACGTCTCTCACCTGTTTCGAACTGGTCAGCTACGGCGGCTGTGTGAGTTCTTTTTTCTTTCTTTGTTTCTAGTTGGCTGGTCTGTTCGGAGATTTCTTTATGGTAATGACTCTTGGTCCTATAACCCCTGTGACTCTGGTTCCTGTTCGTTCCGATACGCTGCCGGAGAACACGCGTTATAAGGACGATGGTTGTGATGCTTCGCTGACGTGTTTGGCGTGCCCGTTGGCGCTATGCAAGTACGATGATCCAGGCTGGTTGCAACGTGAGAGTCGCAGGACTCGCGATGACGAAATCTTCCGATTGCGACAGGAACGAGTTCCTGTATCGGAGATTTCAAAACGCTTCGGAATCAGCACTCGAACAGTTCACCGAATCGTGCATCGCGGTGGAGCGGCGCCTGTGCCTGTGAACGAAGACGACGATGGCCCACTGATTTCGCTGAGCGAGTTGGCCGAGCGTTCGTTGTTCCGAGAACGAATACCGTTTCCAGAGTTGGTAGTTGGCGGATCTTCAACGTTCGGAACTAACTGATTGGTCTTGATGACGGCAGCCGGGGTTGGTATGCAACGCTAAACTGTCAGCATGACAACCGAATCTAATCTTCCAGACCGCCCACAACTACGTCCTGTCGAAGTAAGTCGCATCTCTCACGAGGGAAGCGACTACTTCTTGTTAAAGGACCTACGCAAATTGAGCGAACAGTCGTTGATGGTCCCTGCTCCACTTGGTTTATACCTTCAAGGAGCCGACGGGACGAACACGCTGAATGAGATTGTGAAGGCAGCAGTGAGCAACGGTGCGCCAGCCGTTGAGCCAGAGGTTTTAGACGAACTACTGACTAAACTCGACGATATGATGTTGCTTTCGAACGGGAAGTATCAGGTGGAGATCGAGCACCGTCTCGATGAATACCGGAGCGCTCCCTTCCGTAAGCCAGCTCTGGCTGGACTCGCTTATCCGGAAGGTGTCGATGACCTTCGTGGCTACCTTGATGGTTTTGCTTTTCCGTACATGGATGATGATGCGATGGCAGATGACGATCTACCCGCCGATATCGATGTTGAGCTTAAGGCAGTGATTTCGCCGCACATCGATTTTGAGCGTGGGGGCGATTCGTACGGAATGATCTGGGAACAGGTGCGTGACCAACTTCAGGATGTTGAGTTGTTCGTTGTGTTCGGAACCGATCACAATGGCGATGGGCCCCGCCTGACTCTGACCAGTCAGAACTATCAGACCCCGATTGGTGAGTTGGAGACTGACATAGAGTTGGTCGACGAAATCGCACGAATACTCGCAGCCGACAGCACGGTAGAAGATCATCCATTTGCCGATGAATTCAATCACGCTCAAGAGCATTCGATAGAACTTGCCAGCGTGTGGCTCCACCGTGCCATCGGCAATTCAAAAGCCAAAATGCTGCCGATACTTTGCGGGTCGTTCGGACGATTGCTGGAAGATGGTGCGCCGAATATCGAAGATCATCCCCAGATAAGTCGTGTTATCCGACTACTTCAGTCAGTTGCGAGTGAACGACGAACAATGTTTATCGCCGCTGCCGATCTTGCTCACGTTGGGCCGGTGTTCGGCGATGCCGAACTGATGCCCAAGGATTCCGAGGGCAGGCAGCGAATTCAAGCGGATGATGAGGTGTTGTTAGAGGCGATTACGCAGGGCAGTCGAAATAGATTATTTGAAGCTATCAAGGACAACGGTGATCGAAATAAGATCTGTGGACTCGCGCCTATCTACATGACTTTGTGGGCAGCAGATGCCACCATCGGAACCTCGAGTGGCTATCAGCAGTGTCAGGCAGATGAGGACGATACATCGTTCGTATCGATTGTCGGCGCCGCATTATTCGGATAGCCATCAGTCGCGAACCGTCGTAGAAAACGCTGCCTAGCGGCCGAACTACTCGGAGACCGGAGCGATTGCGTCGATCTGTGTCGTACCGCTCACCAGTTCACCTGTCGCCTGGTACAAAGCACGCTCAACTATGTTCATCGCACGATCGGCAACGCGTTCAACGTTGTGGGCAACCCACATTAGGTAAGTCGCACGCTCGGCGTTGTCAGGATTGCTCTTCACGAGCTCCATCAGATCGCCCTGCACCTTGGCGTAAAGATCGTCGACTTCATCGTCTTCATTTTCGAGCTCGACGCCCAAATTTCGAACGAAATCAGGATCACGGCTGATAAACGCCTCGAGCGCTCGCTTCAACATGCTCACAGCCATATCGCCCATACGAGGAATATCGATCAACTCTTTAAGTGGCGGCTGGCTGCCCATCGTAATACTGATTTTGGCAATACCCTCGGCATAATCGCCGATTCGTTCGAGCTCGCCTGCGATGTGAAGGGAAGCGATGATACGGCGGAGATCGCTGGCCATTGGAGCCTCACGTCGAATCAACTCGACGCATGATCGTTCGATTTCCAACTCGGTCTCGTCAATGCGGTCATCTTCATCAATGACCGTCTGTGACCGTTCAATATCACGATTTTTCAGAGCGTTAAGTGCGTTGAAAATCGCCTGCTCGACGAGTCCGCTCATAAGAATGAGTTCTGCTTCAAGCTTTTCAAGGTCCCTGTCGAAATCTTGCCGGCCCGTTGGAATTATGCTGCCCTGTTCGTTCATAGTCGCTACAGTTTACCTATGTCTCGGGTTAGCCGATGCGACCGGTTACGTACGCTTCAGTTCGAGAATCGTTTGGGTTGCCGAAAACCTGCTCATTCGTTCCATATTCGATCATACGGCCAACCCGTTCTTCGCCTGCCATCATCACCGCAGCATAGTCGGAAATACGGGTTGCCTGTTGCATATTGTGCGTGACGATGAGGATCGTAACCTCATTCGAAAGCTCCTGAATAAGCTGCTCAATCGCTTGAGTCGAAATCGGATCGAGAGCTGAAGCGGGCTCGTCCATCAAAACGACTTCCGGATTTACTGCGAGCGCTCGGGCGATGCAAATACGCTGCTGCTGACCACCGGAAACGCTAAGACCGCTGTCGTTCAATCGGTCTTTTACTTCTTCCCAAACGGCTGCACGCCGCAGGGATGTTTCAACAACCTCGTCAAGATCGTCGGTCATGCCGTTGATACGAGGTCCGAAAGCAACATTTTCATAAATACTTTTTGGAAACGGGTTCGGGCGTTGGAACACCATGCCAATGCGGAAGCGAATTTCCGTTGGATCGACTTCCGGAGCGTAAATATTTTGACCTGCGAAGTTGACACTGCCACTGACGGACGCACTCGGGATGAGGTCGTTCATTCGATTGAAGCAGCGTAGAAGCGTGCTTTTACCGCAACCTGATGGGCCGATGAGCGAAACTACACTGTTTTTCGGAATCTGAATCGAAATATCGCTGACAGCGGTGTTTCCGCCGTAAGCAACAGACAGATGTTTCGCTTCCAGCACAGGTTCGATGTCATCGAACTTGAGAATATTTTCGGCCGATCCCACTTGTGACAGGAGATCGGTGTCGTTGAGGGCCATCATTTACTCCACAAATGAGGTAAATCGCGACTTGTTTACCGTTCATATCAAGAGTAGTTGGGCAACGTTAACAGAATGAAAGACGAGGGTGGTGAGTCGGTGCAGGCACCGGGTGGCTTGCCCATCTGTCATTGCGAGAAGCCGTTCTGGGTGACGTGGCAGTCGTGGACATCTGGATTCCACATTGGATACAGGAATTTATCCTGCATATGGAAGAAACGCACCGCAGAATCGGGGCGAGACAGTAGTCAAACGTCGTAGTGGATCAAACGTTATCGCCTCGTCATTCTTCCTCGCAACGACAAGGTAACGCCCACTCCCGAACATCATCAGGCGTCAATCGCTACCGCGGCAGTAGCCCAGCCGAAGCGTGTGCCCCGCATGCCTCTGCCTGTTTCAGGCGAGTAAAACTCGCGGAAATCCTTGAACGCCGCTTCCTTCGAACGCTCCGAAATGACTTTTGCTTCGTTCAGATACCCGTGCGACTTGAACCCTCTCGCCAGAAGCCAGTTCAAGTTCATACAGATCGGACCCCGCCAAATCATTGCTTCACTTTCGGCGTCGTATGAATTCTCCGATGCGGCAACGCTTGGCACTGGGAATGGACGCCAGAAGTGATCGGGATTCGTGACATACTGCTCCATTACGCTGGCTATTCGATCCTTCGGGGTTCCTTGCAGTATTAAAGGAAATATAGCGCCAACCGAGAGGGTTGTATCGGGATGTTGATCGGCTCCGTGCAAATACGTGTAGTGCCCACGTTCGGAATCCCAGCATCGTTCGTTTAAGGAGGCCGTCGTTTTGGCAGCCTGCTCGCCAGCAATAATCGCGGCTTCCGAGTCGCCGTTGGCCTTGTGCATCCGTGACAAAGTTGACCATGCATCGGCGTAAACAGCGTTCATGAATGGATCAATCACCACGAAGCGATCTCGCTTGATCAAAGTGCGGTAGTCGAAGTTTTTGCCTCGAATGATGTTGTACCAATCGAGCTTGCGATTCTCCCACAGGATTCTCATGCGACCCGGGTTTGATACTCCAAGAGCGGCATCGAACGATGGATTATTGTCTGTGCCTGCCTCATAAGGAGACACAATTCCGATCAACCCTGAACCGTCAGTATCACGCTCTCTGCTCAGCCAATCGTAAAAAGCGCGTACTCTCGGTAAATAGGTTGCCAGTAGTTTCGAATCACCGGTTTGAAGCCACAACTCCTCTAATGCGTGAGCAAGAACAGGCGGTTGAATCATCCCGGAATGACGCCGTCGCCACTCGCCGAATCGACTCTGACCGTAGACCGCACTCATGAACCCGCCGCGTCTGCCCCAGTAGGTCAGATGCCCAATAAACCCGTTGCTCTGTTGCGGCACGAGCAACGAATCTAGTTCAATAACGGCCATTTTCGGGTTAAGCCGTGCCAGCGCAATGATGTGAAAACAGGAGTCCCAAAACCACTGCCAGTGATAGCGACCCTGCGAAGGTATCGTGTATTCATATTCGTACTTGTAAAACGGATCGTAGCCGGTCCGGCGGTTGGCGATCAGCCTCGCGAGCGCCTTCTCTTCAAGACTGCCCTCGGGGTCTGGCTGTGCGTTTTTGTAGCCGCTAGGTGTGTTTGGAATCACGATTTTGAGTTTAGGCAATCGTCGAACGCATGTCATCTGCCCATTTTCGTTCTTCGTTGCTAAACTTAATATTTACCCTGTAATTTAGTCCCTATGCCCACTTCCCCGTCTACCTCCCCCGAGCCGACAGCTGCAGACGCTTCCGAAGCAACAGCCGCGCTCCCATCAATACTCGATCTTTCCCGTGACGATCTCACCTCGACCCTGCTCGGCTTGGGCGAGAAGAAGTTTCGTGCCGATCAGGTCTGGCGTTCTATCTACAATGAGACTGCCGAGAGTTTCGACGATATGTCGACTCTCAGTAAGCCGTTCCGAGAGAAGCTGTCCAAGCACTACTCGATCTCATCGCTAACGGAAGCGATGGCACTCACATCGAAAGATGGCACCACGAGTAAAGCACTCTATCGTCTTCACGATGGTGAACTAATCGAAACCGTGATGATGCGATACGAATCGGACGGACATCGCCGGAATCGTAAGACAGCATGTATTTCAACTCAGGCTGGTTGTGCGCTTGGTTGCACGTTCTGCGCCACGGGTCAGCAGGGCCTTCGACGAAATCTTTCAGTTGGTGAAATCGTTGCTCAGGTAATTGAGATGCAGCGCATTGCATATTCTGAAGATGAAGCACAGGTTGGTTCTGGCAAACGAACGAAGGGTGAGCTTCAAGGTGTTACGAACGTAGTATTCATGGGCATGGGCGAACCTCTTGCCAACTACGAAAACACGATGGCTGCTATTCGAGTACTTAATGATGGTCAGGGCCTGAACATCGGTGCCCGACACATCACAGTTTCAACTGTCGGACTCGTCCCGCAGATCTTAAAATTGGCTGACGAAGATCTCCAGATCAACCTGGCGATATCTCTTCATGCCCCCGACAACGCAACTCGTTCGCAAACGATGCCTATCAACAAACGGTATCCGGTTGAGGACTTGATTCGGGCTTGTCACACGTACGCCGACAAGACGAAGCGTCGAATTTTCTTTGAGTACGTGCTTTTGAAAGAGCAGAACGATTCAGTTGAGCAGGCCCAGAAACTTGGGCGTCTACTCAATGGATTGCACTGCCATGTGAACCTGATTCCTGTGAATCCGACTAAAGAAGGCCCGTTCGAACGCACCGACTTATCGGCTGCAAAGGCGTTCCAGGGCGGACTGAAGCAGTATGGAATTCCTTCTACTCTGCGGATGGAAAAAGGAATCGACATCAACGCCGGTTGCGGCCAACTGCGCGAGCGGGCGATCGACATTCTCGGTGCCTAGTTTAACGGTTTCGACTGCTTTACAACTGCGCTGAGTTGACTCACGGCTTGCATTAGCCACGCGAACTTCTAGATTCGACTGTAGAATTCCGCCTCGTTCGTCTGTCCCGAAATACGGGCTTCGACAATACGAAGTGGAGTATCCGCATGACCGGTCGTGTTTGGCCCGAGGTTTACAAAAAACTCGGAATTGCGCCCATTATCAATGCTCAGAGCTGGGTTACCGCTCTAGGTGGCTCGATCATGAGGCCTGAAGTCTTGCGTGCGATGGACGAGGCCGCGGGTTCATTCGTCGATATCAAAAAACTGAACTATGCCGCTGGCAAAGTGGTAGCGCTCTCGTGTGGGGCAGAACAAGGCCTCGTAACCGCGGGTTGCTCTGCCGCACAGGTACTAATGGTCGCCGCGTGCATGACTGGCCAGAGCGAAGAGAACGTCGAGCAACTTCCCGACACCACTGGAATGAAGAACGAGGTCATCCTCTTTAAAGGCCAGAGGAATCGCTACGACAAAGCATTTGTCACACCGGGTGCGACTTTGATCGAGTACGGCCAGCTTGACTCTGTTACAGCTGACGATCTTGATGCAGCGATAAACGAAAACACCGTGTGCGTTGCTTATGTTGTAGCGCCGGGCATACCGCAAGGAATAGGACTTGAAGAGACGATTCGGGTTGCCCACGAACGTGGAGTGCCGGTGATCGTCGACGCAGCTGCAGAAGTACCACCAAGGGCGAATCTCTCAAAATTCCACAACATGGGAGCCGATATGGTGGCCTTTAGCGGTGGAAAGGGCATCGGCGGTCCGCAGTCATCGGGTCTGTTGGCTGGCAAGGCTGATCTCGTAGAAGCAGCAGTGATGAACTCACTCAACCTCGATTCCGCTGTCGCAGGTATAGGTCGCCCAATGAAGGTTTCGAAAGAAAACATAGTTGGACTGGTGACGGCCATTCAGTTGTTCACCGATTCCGATGAGGGTGCCGAATGGGACGGCTGGCACTCGAAGTCGCAGTATGTTGTTGAACGATTGGCTGGTATTGACGGTGTTAGGGTCGAGATCGAAGACGATCCTGCTGAGCGACAGGGACCGCAACCGGTTCTGTACTTCGAAGATGACTACGACGGTCCATCGATAGCCGATATAAAGACCCAACTAGAAGCTGGCGACCCCGGGATCTATGTTGGTGGCGGTGGCAATCGCCAAGAAATCAACATCGTGATGGTGAACGTGCAGGACGGTGAAGAGATCGTAATTGCCGATCGCCTAAACGAGATCCTCCGACATCGTTGAAATGCTCAACCCCGTTCTGTAGTGCCCACCGACCCCTAATCGAACTTTTCTCGTGGGTGTTTACAGGTATGGCTATCGCTGAATTGGACAGTGACACTCTTTCTGCCCAATCGCCGTTTTACTGGCCTTATTCACGCTAGTTATGATCATGTGCTTGCATTTAACTGGCCATGTTGAACTCAGAATAAGCACTAACCCCCATAGCTGACTTCGTCTTTACGGATACCGAGTGGGTGGTGTTAATTACCGCGTTCTACGGATAGCACTAGGTAGTTTCCACGATGTTCGACTGCGTCTTCACCGACATAGTTGTGATTATCCGCCCGGCCAGCACTCATATAAATATTGAGTTGGCGACCCCGGATACAGCTAGGGGTACTTGCTGTATCCGCACAAGGGTCGAGTGGATAAGTAAGGGGTAACTAATATGGTCCTGAAAGGATCCCGAAGCCAAAGCGGCATAACGGGACTTGAAACAGCGATCGTGCTTATAGCGTCCGTGGTTGTGGCTTCAGTGTTCGCATTCACGATTCTTTCGGCGGGTGTTTTCTCGTCAGAAGCAAATAAGCAAACGATTCACGCCGGTCTTAAAGAGACTCGAACCGGATTGCGCCAAGCAGGCTCAGCGTTCGCATTCTCTGGATATGTTGGCAGCGTACGTGCGGTTCACAAAATCGTGTTTGTGGTGCAAAACTCACTGGCAGGCGAACCTGTCGATCTGACACCGCCGTATACATGGGATGACTCTGGCACCGATCCCGATATCGTCAACGGCAACACGGCTGCGACAATCGTCTCGTATGCTGATGAGAATCAGCGGCTGAGCGACGTCCCGTGGTCGACAAACTTTATCGGAACCAACAACGGTGACACCCTCCTCGAGGACGGTGAAAAAGCTGAAATAACGGTCTGGCTTATGGACCGAATAACAGCTGTATCGGTCAATGATGTCGGTTCGATTGCCTACACGGATCGCGACTCAGCCAACGGTGGCGGTGCCACTGGACTGACTGCCAGTAATTCACTTGTAGTCAAAAGTACGAGGTTTGTGCTTGAGATGACTCCACAAGTCGGAGCGCCTCTTACCATTCAACGTGGTGTTCCGCCTGGTTTACGTGCGGTGATGAACCTGAACTAGCTTCAGCTCACCAGCGTGTATATGCAGTGCCCTAGTTCGTCCCGGCCGGACAAATATAGGGTGCCAAGGCTAATGGCTCGCCCCGGGAGCGCAAATGCTAAGACCCCTCAGTGTTCGACGCTGATGGGGCGGTCCGAAAGCCCTACTAATGGAAAGGGCATCCTCAACCCGGCCGAGGATGCCCTTTCTATTACGTTTTTAATTCGAGATTCTGAAGTTTCAGATCAACTGGCGCCAGTGTTAGTACCAGATCTAGTGCGACTGCACCGGTAGATCCTTCATCAGTCCAGCGTCGTTCATCGCATTCCATTCATCAAGGAACGTCTTGTTCCATTCATCGGTCAAGTGACTCTGCATCATGTCTTTGAACACAGGCCAGAACACGATGATTCCATCGGCTCCATCGCTCAAGGCAGCCTCGGCAGTTTCTACCGATCGCACGAGTGCTGCAGTGATAAACGGTCGATCCGCCCAGCCTTCGAACATGTCCTGACAGTCACGGATCAACTTGGTTGGATCGGCTCCAACGTCCTTGAACGGCTCGCAGAACGGAAGCACGTGGGTCACGCCAGCCTGGGCTACAGCAGCAGCCTGAGGCAGTGAAAATACCGTTGTGCAGAAAGTCGGCACTCCAGCCTTTTTCAGTTCGGCAAATGCGCCCAGGGCGTGTGCTGATGCCGGAATTTTCAGGATGATCTGATCGGACATTTTGGTAAAAACTTCACCAACGTCGAGCAACTCTTGGGTCGAGTGACCGTCGATTTCGATTACGACCGGCTTGTTGGTGATATCGAGGTAGCGCTGCGTAAGATCGGTGATCTGTCCGTACTTCTGAACCATCTGGTTCAGCACCACAGTGTTGGTCACAATTCCGGCGGCTCCACGGTCCAGCCATTCGCCCAGATCCTCAGGGTCGCCAGCAAGCCATATCGCCGGGCCACTTCCCGACATTCGTGCGTTCTCTGCCGTGCCGAAAAGCGGCTCGGTCAGCTTTGCAGATGTTCCATTCTTGGTAGCCAAAGTGATACTCCGTACTCGTTGTGACCGACTGGACTGATGCCGTCGGCCTAATTACAGCTCTGTTTCAGATGCCGGAAGTGTACCGCCTGCCGCAGTTGAATCAAAACATAGGAAACCGCATAGTAGCGTCCTAGCGGCAGTAATCACCAGTATTGGTGAGAGCGCTTGCTGGCTTCGAGCATCGTCAGGGTTGGTTTTCTCGATGAAGTTACTTAATGTTTTTCTTATCGCACTTCGACTGGGCGTAACGTCATTTGGTGGCCCCGTTGCGCACATCGGGTACTTCCGAGAAGAGTACGTATCGAGGCGTGGCTGGCTCGATGACAAGTCATTTACCGATCTCGTAGCTCTGTGCCAGCTGCTGCCGGGTCCGGCCAGCAGTCAGCTAGGAATTGCGATTGGCACATTGCGCGCAGGGCGCATCGGCGGATTTCTGGCATGGTTTGGATTCACCATGCCGTCGGCCTTGATACTGATTGCGTTCGCTTACGGCGTGTCGGAAGTCGATGATGTTGCGAATTCCGAGTGGCTGCATGGGTTGAAGTTGGCTGTTGTCGCGGTGGTCGGACTGGCAGTGTGGAGCATGGCGGGTTCGCTGTGGACCGACCGTCGGCGTATTACTCTCGGCATCGCCGCAGCAGTGTTTTTGTTGGTTATGCCGGGGGCAGCATGGCAGGTAGCGGTGATTATCGCTGGTGCTGCCGCAGGTGTTGTGTTGTTTCGAAATTCGGTGTCAGGCAATAACGATAACGCTTCTGAGTCGGGTGGGTCGAAGAAGCTCGCACTGGTGATTCTGGCGCTATTTTTCGTGTTGCTGGTGACGTTGCCAGTGATTGCCGATGCGACCGGTCGTGACGATATTGATGTGTTCGAAAATTTCTACCGATCAGGCTCGCTGGTGTTCGGTGGCGGTCACGTTGTTCTTCCGCTGATACAGGCCGAAACCGTTGGCGCTGGGTACGTCGACAACGATCAATTCGTTGCCGGTTACGGAGCGACTCAGGCTGTTCCTGGGCCGCTTTTCACGTTCGCTTCTTATCTTGGGGCGGCGATGGACGAAGGCATATTTGGCCAAAAATGGATCGGTGGTCTGGTCACGTTAGTCGCTATTTACGTTCCGTCGTTTTTACTGGTTTGGGGAGTGCTTCCGTTATGGACGCGCTTGTCGGGTAGCACTCGTGTTCGAGGTGCGATAGCAGGTGTGAATGCCGCGGTGGTGGGCTTGTTGTTGGCAGCTCTTTACAATCCGATTTGGACCGGAAGCGTGTTCAGTCCCGAAGACTTCGGGCTGGTGATGGTGCTGTTCGGATTGCTGGCGATATGGAAAATGCCGCCGTGGTCGGTGGTGATCATAGCCGCTGCTGGCGGATACGTTCTCGAACTAATTTAGCGGTAGGTGAGTGCTGAATTAATCGAACAATGCGTCGGCAAGAATTTCAACAACGTGGCGAGATTCCCGCTCGGTGTTGAAGCCGATTTGTTCGCGGCATGAAACGCCTGAAGTGGCGATTTCCGTATTCAAATCTGCGGTGCGAATGGCCGGGAACAACCGATCTTCGCCCGTCTTTGTTGCAACGTCGAGATGGTCTTTCTCGTAACCGAACGAACCGGCCATTCCGCAGCAACCGGCCGATATTTCGGTCGCTTCAAACCCAGGAGGCAAGTTCAGCGCCTTCACCGAATTCGTTGTTCCGGTGAGTGCCCTCTGGTGACAGTGACCGAAGAATTTCACCTGCTTTTCGGTGTTTGACCAGTTGATTTGCTGACCGTCATCTCCGGTCGTTTCGACGAGCAATTCTTCGATGGTGATCACGGCAGAGGCGACTTCTTTTGCCTTCTGGTCGCCACCAAGTAGATCTGGCCAATCGTCGGTCATTGCCGACACACAACTCGCCTCACAGCCGACGATTTTTACGCCCTGCTGAACGTACGGGTGCATCAGATCGACGTTGAAGCGGGCGTTGTCACCTGCCTCATCAAGCAGGCCCTTAGAAATCATCGGTCGGCCACAGCACTTGCGATCTTTCAGCACCACGACTTCGAATCCCAGCGCTTCGAGAACCCGGGTGGCAGATATGCCAATAGTCGGGTGGTTGAAGTTCATGAACGTATCGTGGAAAAGAACAATTTTGCCGCGAGTGTTCGTGCTTTGTGGCTTGTGCTTGCTGAACCATTTCTGGAACGTGTTACGAACCACTTTGGGCGACGGTCGGGATCGATCAAATCCGACGACTTTATCGAAAAGAAGTCTCACGGGGAACGACCGTGTCACCGCGTTCGCTATCGGAGCAACAGGCGCCGACATAGCGCTAATTCGGTGAATATCGGCCACTAATTTGGACGCCAGCGGAACCTTGCGATCCTTGTAGTACTGGTACAGATACTCGTACTTAATCTTCGCCATGTCGACGTTGGAAGGACACTCGGATTTACACGATTTGCAGCCCAGGCACAGATCAAGAACATCCATCAGTTCTTTCGAACCGAAACTCTCCGTCGGAAGCGTTCCTGAAAGCACACCACGCAGTGCATTCGCACGACCTCGGGTAGTGTGCTTTTCTTCGCGAGTCGCCATGTACGAAGGGCACATGGCACCAGCGTTGACCTTGCGACAGGCACCGACACCGTTGCACTTTTCGATGGCAGCCGCAAAGCCGCCTTCAAGGTCGAAATCTAGCCGAGTTTTTATTTCAAGTGTTTTGTAGTTCGCACCGTAACGAAGATTATCTTTGAAGTCGGGCGTATCGAAAATCTTGCCGGGATTCATCACGCCCTTGGGGTCGAATGCGCCCTTCACTTCACGGAAATGCTGCACCAGATCAGGCCCAAACATCTTGTCGGCCCATGCGCCACGAACGATTCCGTCGCCGTGTTCTCCACTTAGCGAACCACCGAACTCCAACACAAGATCCGATACCTCATCGGCGATACGGCTCATCATCTCTATGCCGTCGTCGTTCTTCAGATCTACAACAGGGCGTATGTGAAGGCAGCCCACCGAAGCATGACCGTAGTAGCCAGCAGTCGTGCCAGCGCTCCGTACGATTTCGTCGAAACGTTTCACGTATTCAGGCAATTTCTCGGGCGAAACAGCGGTGTCTTCAACGAACGGCAACGGCTTGGCCGATCCCGGAATATTCATCATTAATCCAAGCCCTGCCTGGCGCATTGCCCAAACCTGAGCCTGCTGGGCAGCGGACATCACCCGGGTAGTGGCATAAGGCCGACCGCCGGTCTTCATTCGTTCGTCGAGCTGGTCGAGTTTTGATTCGACTTCAGCTTCGGATTCGCCGGTCATTTCAATAACGAGAATGTCGGTTGGGTCGCCTTCAAGGAACGTGAGATTACGAGCGAATCCGAGCGATTTACGAGCCTGCGAAATGATCATGTCGCCCATGTGCTCGACCGCAGCCGGGTTCAATTCCAGCGTGGCGACCGTGGCTTCCATAGCGGCGACGATATCTGTGAAATGAAGTACCGCCAATCCTTTCACAGCGGGGATCGGTTCGATGTTGAGTTTCGCCTCGGTCACCGCCACCAACGTGCCCTCTGAGCCGACCATCAGCTTCACCAGATTCAACGCCTCGTTGTTCTGAATAAGGTCCAGGTTGTATCCACCAACACGCCTGAGAATCTTAGGAAATCGTTTGTCGACCTCTGCGGCTGCGTTACGGGCAATTTCATTAATCTGGTTGTAGATCTGGCCTTCAAGACCGGATAATTTCAACTTTGATCCCAGCATGTCGGCCGAAAGCTGCTCGAACGAAGTTCGTGTGCCGTCCGAGAGCACAACGCTCATTTCTTGAACGTGATCGACCGTTTTGCCGTACACAATCGAATGGGCTCCACATGAGTTGTTACCCATGGCTCCGCCGATGTTGGCGCGGGAAGATGTGCTGGGGTCGGACGTGAAAAATAGCCCCGACGGACGCAGCTGCCGGTTCAGATCGTCGATCGTTACACCGGGCTGCGTTCGAACCCACTGTTCTTCTTTATTGATCTCCTGCACATTGAACATGTACTTCGAGAAATCGATAACGACAGCGTTGTTTATCGTTTGACCCGATAACCCGGTGCCGCCACCACGAGGTAGTACGCTAACGCCGTTTTTGGTGGCAATTTCGAGTACGGCTGAAACATCGTCCGCGTCCCGAGGAATTACGACTCCAACAGGCTCCATCTGATAAATCGACGCATCGGTCGAATACATCTGCCTGCTAACAGCGTCGAACCGAACTTCACCACCCACCGAAGCTCGTAGATCGGCCTCTAAATCACGGGTTGCTGAGTTCGGCTTGCGACTCGATGAAACGACCACGGCTACTTTTCCGAGTCTGCGACCTGAGCCACTTGATCGGTTTCGTCTTCCTCTTCATCGCCACCTGGCAGGATGATCGACAAAAGCACACTTCCGACTAGTATCCCGATAATGATGACAAGAGATAGGTAAATATCGCCAAGCTCGCTGATGACATGGAAGCCTTCCAGTGCCTCCTCAACGATCATCTTCAGGCCAACGAAGCCAAGAATTAGCGCCAAACCGTACTGCAGGTATCGGAACAGTCGAACCATTCCAACAAGCAAGAAGAACAGGGGTCGCATGCCTAGCACGGCCATTGCGTTCGATGACCACACGACGAACGGGTCGTCTGTAATTCCAAATACGGTTGGTATTGAATCGATGGCAAACACCACGTCGGTCGTGCCCAGAACCAGTACAACGAGCAGGAACGGAGTAACCGCCTTCACGCCGTTCATCTTGGTGAAGAACTTCGTGCCGTCGTATTCGGTGCTTACCGGCATGAACCGTCGGAACAGCCGCACCGTAATGTTTTTGCTTGGATCGACATCCTGCTCGCCAGCGAACGCCAGCTTGTAGGCGGTGTAGATGAGGAACGCACCCAGAATGAACAGGAACCACGAGAACGCCGTGATGACGGCAACCCCGATGGCGATAAATAACGCTCGTGCGATCAGCGCTCCGACGATACCGAACAGCAAACCCTTTGCCTGGTACTCCTTCGGCAGCTTGAAATAGCCGAAAATGACGATGAAGACGAACAAGTTGTCGATGCTGAGAGCACGTTCCGCCACGTATCCGGTGACGTATTCGAGTCCCTGCTGGCTGTTACCAGCTGTATATACCCAGACTCCGACGACACCAGCCACGAGTGTCCAGAACACTGTCAGCCATGCTGCTTCTTTCATGCCGACTTCGTGATCTCTGCGAGTCAGAATCAGGAGATCAAAAATCAGTAGAAGTACGAGCGCAATGTTGAAAATCAACCAGTGATTGAAACTCTCGAGCAACGTGGATACATCTTTCTGCGCTCAAGGCGCAATTTTTAGCTAAGTGTGCGGCGCTATTTACGGGCGCGCTTATACGGCGACTAAATTAGCACAGAGAATTCGTAGTCGGTGGGGTGTAACTTGCCAGCCAGAATGAACTTTACTGGCAAATTCCCAATTACGAAGTTTTGCTGATCTTGTAGGTGTTGCTACCACGAGGTGTCTTTACCTTCACCTCGTCGCCCAACCGGTGACCCAAAATTGCGGAACCGACTGGCGACACGATCG
>Ga0209501_10000500_pt1 | contig 47510 bp, 46 predicted proteins | sample ArcticOcean_MG_C_4_FD_187434 | JGI IMG/M metagenome (GOLD analysis project Ga0209501, IMG submission 187434) | Marine microbial communities from western Arctic Ocean - ArcticOcean_MG_CB4_134 (SPAdes) (version 2) | ecosystem: Environmental > Aquatic > Marine > Oceanic | place: Arctic Ocean...
AAATGTCTGAAAAAGAGACATGCTCGCCTTTGAATGTAGGGTTTTTAGCGGTCCATAGCTCTATGAAGGCATTAATATATTCGTTAGTTACGGCGCCGCGCTTTTTAAAAGTATCCAGCCCCAGTGCTTCAAATTCCTCCTCCATCCATCCAGCACCGCAACCTACAATTAATCGGCCATTAGAAAGGACGTCGATTGTTGCTAATATTTTCGCCGTCAGAACTGGTTGTCGATATGGCAAGATACACACCGAACTTAAAAGGTTGATTTTGGATGTATGGGCAGCCAAATAAGCCAGTGTTGTAAGCTGTTCGAAGTGTAATCCCTCGTCATCTTTCCCCTGGCCTTCTTTGCTGTTCCATTCCCCTAGGAAAGCTCCCGAGTCACTATATGGGTAGCTTGATTGAATCGATCTTGGAATAACTAAGTGGTCCCCAATATGCAAATAATCAAAACCTAGTTGTTCTCCGTGGTTTGCAACCCGCACCAAATTGTCAGGACCCGCAAAAAGACCAGATGTAGGAACTTCGAAACCAAATTTCAATTTATCACCCGCGAAATTATTTCCGTGCTAAAAACTTCCATTCGTTCTTTAGATTCTCCTGTTGATGAAGAAAGTAAATCAAATCCGAGGACATCAATTAAAAGGTAATCGACTCCGACTTCTTTAAGTTGGCCAATGTCAGACGCTATTTGATCAAAACTGCCCGTTAAAATAGTTCTATTACTACTCTCAGTTGTATGGGCTTTTCTTTCGTCATACCAACTGGCAGCGTAGGCTAGTGATATGGATTCAGGATCCCTGCCAACTTCATAGGCGTTTTCTTTAACTTTCTCAAAGTAGCTGTAAAGTTTTTCCGGTTTTTGCAATCTGTGTTTTGGATTATTGCCTATTGGATACCAAACATCTGCATACTTTCCAGCTCGCCTTAAAGCAGCAGGGCTTTCTCCTCCGGTCCATATTGGTGGGTGGGGTTTTTGCATTGGTTTTGGTTCAAAAGCTATGTTGCTAAAAGAGACATGATCACCTTTGAAGGTTGGATTATTAGATGTCCACATTTCTTTAAAGGCGGAGATGTATTCATCCGTAACACCACCTCTTGATGCATAGCTATTCAATCCCATGGCCTTGAACTCTTCTTCCATCCATCCAGCGCCAAGTCCTATTAGCAATCTGCCTTTTGACAGTACATCAATGGTTGCTAATACTTTACCTGCATGTATCGCTGATCTGTATGGAGTCACCATTACACTGGTTAAAAGTTGGGCTTTAGACGTCGCTCCTGCAATAAAAGCAAGAGTCGTTAGTTGTTCTAAGCAGTCTCCAATAAATTCACCTCCAGGAAATTCACCTGAATCGGTATAAGGGTAAGTTGATGATATATCTCGAGGCATAACTATATGGTCCGACACCGCCATAAATCCAAATCCTAAAGATTCACCTTGCTTAGCAAGGCTGATAAGTCCTTCTCGGGTGGAAAGAGGTCCTCTATTGGGAAGTACAAAGCCAAATTTCATGTTGATAAATCAACTCAACGATAATGCTATATTTATATACTGTCAACAGCTTGACACTTAAGAACACCAGTGCTAAATTCTACTTAGAACATCCGTGCTCAAAACATGAGTCTGGTTCAATTGACTCCAAACAATAACTTTAATTCGATACTAAATGAAATCAAATAAGGAATTAAATATGATTAATAAGTTATCCGAAAGACAAGAAAGCATTTTGATATTTATTAAGGATTTTCTAGATGAACACTCATACCCTCCAACAGTAAGAGATATACAAACGGGTTGCAGTATTAGTTCTACGTCGGTTGTTGACTACAACCTTCGCATTTTACAAAGAGATGGGTATTTAAAACGAGAAACGGAAGTTTCTCGAGGCATAGAGCTACTGGGATCGAATAAACCCAAAGTTCAAAACCTCATTACTGTACCTATATTGAGCAACATAGCAGCTGGAGAACCTTTACCTGTTAACACTCAAGAAAATTGGAATAATGAAAACACTGAAACATTAGATTTGCCAAGCTTTTTAGTTAACGGAAAAGAAAATGTTTTTGGAGTACGAGTTAAAGGTCAGTCTATGATGGATGCTTTTATTACGGATGGAGATTTAGTTCTATTGGAGCCTGTGCAGAATGCAGCTAATGGTGAAATGGTTGCGGCGTGGATTCAAGATAATCAAGAAGTGACACTAAAACATTTTTATTTAGAAAACGGCATTGTTAGGTTGCAACCAGCTAATCCCAATATGGACCCTATATATGTCCCTGCTGATAAGGTTTCTGTACAGGGTCGTGTTGTGGGAGTCATACGCTCTGTTAACTAAATTAATTTAGCTTGAAAATAAAGTTTAATTTGAGACCAGGGTTACAAGATGTCCGAACTTTCTGATGCTCGATTTCTTAAAGACCTACCTAATTTCGATAACCATATTCCTAACTCGAATAAGATTATTATTGGCACTGCTACTAATGTTTGGTTTATTGGGTCAAAAGTAGGAGTTATAAGCGCCCCCAGTACAAAGGCAATAACAACTGCATATTTTCGTCTTCGAGCCAGCCATTCTGGGCTAACAATTCCAATACGTGCAAGAAAAAACAATACTACAGGTGTTTCAAAGACAATTCCCATCCAAAATAACAAGGATAACATCAGATTCACGTAGGAACCGATTCGTGGCATCGGAGTAGCTATTTCACTACCAAAGTTTAGTAAAAAGTGAACTGCAGGAGGAAAGATGATTCTGTAACCAAAGGCAGCTCCTATAACAAAAACAATTAAACTGACGGGTAAAAGAACATAAAGATATCGACGCTCATTAGGTTTTAATCCTGGCGCTAAAAATAGAACGAATTGAAATAATACAAAGGGTAAGGAGGCTGCAATTCCAACTGTTAATGAAGCCTTCATAGCTATTCCTATGAATTCTGTTAAATCAAGGTATACAGGTTTTCCTGCTGGAACATTGGCAAACCCTTGGGCTGGTTCCATCAATAAAGTTAAAATCTGTGTGTGAAATACAAAGGCCAGAACGGTTGTTAGAAATATGAACCCTGCTGACCACATAAGCCTTTTACGGATTTCTATGACATGTTGCCCCATATTCATTTCATTAGGTTTATTTGCCAATTATCTAATCCTTTTCATTTTCATTGGCTTTATCTGATTTGATCGGGTCGGGCTTACTTAATAAAGAAGCTGGGTTTTCAGGCTGGTCTTCGACATCTATTTCGTCTAAGTTAATCAAGGATCTTAATGATTCAATTGGATTTTCATTACCATCAGTAATGCCATCAGTAATTGAATTCTGGAGATCAGAGCCCATTTTACGAGCGTCACGAACAAACTTCCCAATTTCTTTGCCCATACCGATCATTTTGGTTGGCCCTAAAATTATAAATGCGATGATAAACACAGTTAATATTTCAAGGGACCCCATTCCCAGAAAATTCATTTGACCTCCATAGTGTTTTCTGCCATATTGCATGGATTAGTTTTGCAAGCCGTGCAAGAAAGCAGTTTAATCCTTTTGGCAACATCTGGCGATATTTTACCAATTTGCTGCGTTAGCGAACACATTGGCAAACCAACCACATTTAAATAACAACCAGTGATTTTAGAGACAAAGTTAAACTTTTTATCTTGAATTGCATATCCTCCTGATTTATCAAGAGGAGCACATGCTGCAATATAGTTTTTCATTTCATGGAAACTATAATTATTAAAGCGAACTTTAGTAGTTGTATTAACAACTATTGGTTCATCAAGTAACACTGAATTTATTGAAACTGATGTTGAAACTATATGTTCTTTGTTCCTTAGTTTTTCCAGCATCATTAACGCATCACTGTCTGAAGAAGGCTTTAGTAAAATACTGTCGTCAACATAAACCGCAGTGTCTGCACTTACGAAGAATCTCTGTGGGGATTTATATTTCGAGATTATTTTAATTTTGTCCAAAGCAATTCTGGATGTATAGGCTTGTACAGTTTCATTTATATTGGGTGTGTCTTCTATGGTTGTAGATGGTTTTATGACAAATGAATATGGCCAAGCATTTCTAATTATAGAAAGGCGTCTTCGGGATTTAGAAGCTAACACCAGAACGACCGAATGTGTCTTGGTATCTGTTGACATAATGGTTATTGTATCAAGTAGGAATAATTAAAAATTGTATTCTAAGGTGACAACACACTCTATGTGATGAGTCTGTGGAAACATATCTATTGGTTGAACATCTATGGCAGTATATCCGCCTTTAATTAGAACTGACACGTCACGGGATAGAGTACTAGGGTCGCAAGAAACATAAACTACGCGTTTCGGTCGTTTATTTAAAATAGATTTTAAAACTTCTATATGGCATCCATACCTGGGTGGATCTAAAATTACGGCATCTGGAATAAAAGGAAGGTTTAATATTGCATCCTCTGTTTTTGATTCAACAAACTCTACGTTATTTAGTCCAACTAAATTAATAGTAGCATCTTTTATTGCGGCTCCAGATTCCTCTATAGCAATTACTTTTAATGCATCTTCAGATACTATTGCGGTGAAAGTTCCTACACCTGCATAAGCATCGACCACTTTACTGGACGGGTTAAGATTGCATTTTTGCTTCACAATATTACCTAATACTTCAGCTTGTAATGTGTTGACCTGAAAAAATGAAGGTGAAGCTATCCGAAATGGTCGATCTTGCAATTGTTCTCGATAATGGGTCTGTCCTGTCATTAGTTCCACTTCTGGGTTTTTAATTGAAGGTTGAATTAACCATTCATTAGTATTGATTCCGTGCCTTATGCTTAATTGGCTGGTTTCTGCTACTTTACCCTGTAGGTGGCTTAAAATTTTATTTATTCCTGTTGCCATTATCATGCAATTCTCTATAGTTACGAACCTGCGTGTAATGCGGTTAACAAAACCTAAGCTTCCTTCTTTCCTAACAGTAAACCTTGCATGATTTCTGTAATTGAACATGCCAGGACTTGGAATCGTAGGCTGTATATTTAAGCCTGCAAGTTCAGCATATTCGTTGAATTGTTTTTTAACCTGTTTGTTTTTAATTATTAATTGATAAGGATAATCGATATGCTGCCATTGGCAGCCACTGCATGCTCCAAAGTAAGTACAAGGAGGTTTTATCCTGTGGATAGAACTTACTATTACGTCTAAGACCACTCCGAATGTGATTTCTTTGCGTTTTTTTGTATAGCGATGGATCCCAACCAGCACTTCCTCATTAGGGATCCCTCCAAACACACTTATTTTAATATCTTTATATTTAGCAATCGTATCTCCAAGTGAATCGAATTCACCTAATTTTAGACGAGTAGTCTCTATATTTTCAAAATTCTCGAGCAATAGTTGGTTTCACTTTCAAACAATAAGTTTATTGGCATTACTTTACATATAAACACGGTATCAGACTACAAAGTTATCACTATGTTTTGATAATATGGCAGACATGGTTGAATTAACTAAACAGACAACGCCTAGACGATTACCCTCATGGTTGAAAGTTAAAGCTCCAGGCAGCGCCAAATACTTAGAACTAAAACAATTATTGAAAGAGAGGTCTCTTAATACGGTATGCGAAGAGGCTCATTGCCCTAATATAGGTGAGTGTTGGACTATGGGGACAGCCACTTTTATGATATTGGGTGATACTTGTACAAGGGCTTGTTCCTATTGCGCTGTAAATACGGGTAAACCGCAAGAGCCAGACTTATTTGAGCCGTCCCGTCTTGCTCAAACCGTTGAACGAATGAAATTGGAATACGCCGTTATAACATCTGTAGATAGAGATGATTTAGAAGATGGCGGGGCATCCTTTTTTGCATCATGTATAAAGCTTATAAATAATCGTGTCCCAGATTGCAAAGTGGAAGTATTGATACCTGATTTTAACGGAGATCAAGACGCACTCAAAACCGTTATGAATTCAAATCCTAGTACTTTAAATCATAATATAGAGACGGTTCGTAGGATTTTTCCTAAAGTAAGACCAAAAGGCGACTATGATATGTCGCTCAGGTTGCTTAAAAATGCAAAAACTTTAAAACCTAACATACCAACAAAATCTGGATTAATGGTAGGGCTAGGTGAAACTTATAGTGAAATCACTCAAACTATGAGTGATTTAAGAAGTTCAGATTGTGATCTTTTGACGGTTGGACAGTATTTAAGGCCATCACAGAAACATTGGCCGGTAGTTAAATGGTACACAGAAACAGATTTTATGAAGATAAAAGAAGAGGGGTTGTCTCTCGGATTCAAGCATGTTGCTGCTGGTCCTTTAGTTCGTAGCTCTTACCATGCAAGTGAGCAACATAAGGCTGCAACATAAAGTTCATTTTTCAGCTAAGAGTGTAGGGAATCATCCACCCAAACATCCCTGCGAAAATTAAAATAATCGGTAATGCTTTTACAAGGATGGATTTTTTCTTATATGTAATGATTAATATTGCAACTATAGGATTAATTAGGGTTAACACAGTAAAAATCAAGTTTGGGCTGCCAAGACCATCCATAGAATTACTTTTTTCTAATAATACAAAAACTGCACCATGAATTATTCCTAAAACAGACCATAGAACGTATATAACCCCAATTATTAAAAGAACGGTGAATGTTTGCTTTCGACGGGAATTGAAAAATCTTATGACTGTTGATTCTGGAGTCATATATTGCGCGAATATCAATGCTCCTCCAGAAACAAAAACCGATGCCATTAATAAACCTATAAGCGCACCTAAGATTATTGCTTCAAGCATATATATTTAATCCCAGTCAATTGGAGAGGTAGGCTCTACTACATAAGTTTTGAATCCGGTTTTTTTATTTAATAGCAATGAAAGAGCCGTAGCAGTTTTCTTAGATTCAACCAAAGTGAAAAGCGATGGACCTGCGCCGCATAAATAAATTTCTTTATTCCAGATATCAGTAAAGGTTTGCCGTAATACCTTTAATTCAGGTAAAAGATGAATTGAGATGTCATCAAAAACATTGAATAATAATTGAGACGGAATGTCGCCCCTTCCCCGTATTCTAGCTTCAAGTTTTCGCGTCAAAAGACCTTTAGTGTAATGATCAGTATTGACCTGGCTGAACATATGTTTAGTTTTATTTTTAATTGTTATGTCCGGTGACACTATTACTGCATACTTGATATTAGCAGGAGGCAATTCACGTACAATTTCTCCTTTACCTTGAATCATTGCAGTGCCATTACTCAAGAAAAATGTAATATCTGATCCTAAGGAGCTGGCTATCGGGGTTAACTGGGCAACTTTTAAGTTTAAACCCCAAAATTCATTTAATCCAATCAAAGTCATTGCAGCGTTACTACTGCCACCTCCTAATCCAGCAGAGATAGGTATTTTTTTAAATATAGTAATTTTTGCTCCTTTGGAAATGTGGTATTGCTCCTTTAATGTTTTTGCTGCTAAGTATGCAAGGTTGAACTTATTTTCGATTCCCAAGTTAGGGCAAATTACTTCTAGGCTGGAGGATTCTTCTATAGTGATTTGGTCAGTTAGATTTACCGAGACAATAATAGATGTTAAGTTGTGAAAGTTGTCAGGTCTTTTACCTAAAATTTCTAATGTTAGATTTATCTTAGCTGGGGAAGTAAGCTGCAATAGACTCAAAACTTGACTCCCATTTCATAAAAACTTGTGTAGAGTCGCGCCCAGTCACAAAGGGACAAGGCTTGTGGCCTAGATTTAGAGTTAATATTAGCTGAGTTTAAAGCCAATTCGATCGTATCTTTAGATATAGCTATCCTGTTTTCTAGGCAGTTATGTATTTGTTTTCTGGGAGAGGAAAATCCATCCCTCACCATCTCTAAGAACCTTGATCCAGGATGTTCTTTAATGAAAACCTGGTCGTGAGGTGTTAAAGATATTACGGTTGAATTTACTTTTGGAGCTGGCCTAAATACAGAAGGGCCTACAGTAAAAAGTTTTTGCGCTGAACATTCGGACTGAAATTCAACTGATAGATATCCCATTTTGCCAGGCTTGGCTGTGATTACATCAGCCACCTCTTTTTGTAACATTACTGTAATCAAACTTGGTTTGTGTGTAAATTTTAAATACCGTCGGATAATGGGTGAGGCAACATTATAAGGTAAATTGCCGATCATTTTATATTCAGTGGCTGATGTGATTATCTGGCTGATATCTATGCTTAAAGCATCATCATTTATTACGGTCACATTGGAGACTGCATCAAAATTGGATTGTAATTGCTTCGATAGTAAATCATCTAATTCTATGCAAATAAGTTTTTTAACTTTGTCTGCTAGAATTCTTGTTAAAATACCTTTTCCTGGTCCTATTTCTACCACTGTGTCAGTTGGTAAAGGTGAAATGGAGTCAACGATTCGGTGAGCTACATTTATATCTTGTAAAAAATTCTGTCCTAGTGATTTCTTCGCTTTCATTATTCACTTTTTAGTTTGTTTAAGCTAAAAACCTTCTGGAATATTTATGATATTTTGGTGGCTGCGCACCCATTGTTGATTTCTCAGATGGCACATGAATTAATGGGTCGACTCAAGCCAGGTAATCCCACGGCACCCGAAATGACTTATTTACCGCTGCTTCCTTCCGGACCTGACGGAGTTCGGTAAGCTTTCGTCGCGTAGGACCCAGCTTTCAACATCGAACCAAAAACACATTGGTGTATCTAATCAACCTTCAAAGGGAATTCAGTCTCGCTATAGCGGATTGCGAGTATAGGGCACCGCTAGCTCCCCACTTAGCACAGCCAATTTAATCTTAGGGTCACTCACCTGTTTATGCAACCTTTTTCAGGAAGAAATTTATTCAATCGTTGCTATCCAAAATAGAGAATATGTTGGCATATATTTGTTTATTACCGCTCCATTTTTAATATTGAAAGAAAAGCCTCCTGGGGTATTTCTACTCTTCCAACCATCTTCATCCGCTTCTTCCCCTGAGCTTGTTTTTCAAGTAGTTTTCGTTTTCTACTGACATCTCCTCCATAGCACTTTGCCAATACATTCTTTCGCAAGGCTTTGACAGTTTCCCTTGCCAGTATTTTGTTGCCTATGGCTGCTTGAATAGGTACCTCAAATAGTTGCCTGGGTATCAGGTCTTTTAATTTTGAAGTTAAATCACGCCCATGCTGATAAGCATTTGTTTTGTGAGCGACAAATGACAGTGCATCTACAGGCTCACCGTTAACTAGTATTTCTAATTTGACTAATTTTCCAGCCCTATAATCTGACAAAGAATAATCCATTGAAGCGTATCCTTGTGTTCTCGATTTCAGTTGGTCGGCGAAGTCAATTAGAACCTCTGATAGTGGTACTTTGTACTCGAACATTACTCTATGACCTTGAGCCACTCCGGGCTCAACGAGATCTCCTGAAGCTTGAATATATTCCATGCCTCCAAGCTCACCTCTGCGATTGTTTACTAATTCCATAATAGTACCGATATAACTGTCCGGTGCTAATATATTCAAATTTAACCAAGGTTCTTTTATTTCGGCGATTGATTGTGGAGAAGGCATCTCCGCCGGATTGTCAACTTCTATAGTAGCTCCATCAATCAATACGACTTGATACGATACCCCGGGCGCGGTGGCAAGCAGAGTTAAGTCATATTCTCTCTCTAACCTTTCTTGGATTATTTCCATGTGTAGTAGCCCTAGAAACCCACATCTAAATCCGGATCCTAGTGCAGAAGACTGTTCTGGCTGATATGTAAGGGCCGCATCGTTTATGGCTAGTTTTTCTAATGCATCTCTCAAGTCTGAATAATTTTCTCCATCAGCTGGATATAATCCTGCGAATACCATTGGTTTTGATGGAGTGTAGGTTTCCCATGGATATATCGATCCATTCTCAAGTGTTGTAACAGTGTCACCAACTGGTGCATCGCCTACTTCTTTGAATCCAGTGGCAATATACCCAACCTCTCCGGTCGACAAATATTTTGTCGGAGTCTCCTTTGGACTAAAGGAACCTACCTCTAAGGATTCTCCAGTAGTGCCCTTTGCCATTAATTTTATATTAGAACGTGATGATATAGATCCATCAAATACTCGAACATAAGCTATGACACCTTTGTAAGGGTCATATTTGGAGTCAAAAATAAGTGCTCTAAGGGGCCCTGATTCATTTCCTTTAGGCTGAGGTATTCTATCAACTATCGCATCTAATAAATCATTTACTCCATCCCCAGTTTTACCTGAGACATAAAGCACTTCAGATTCATTGAATCCAAAACTTTGACATACTTCTGCCGCCACTCTTTCTGGTTCAGCTGCATCAAGATCTATTTTATTAATTACAGGTATTATTTTTAAGTCGCGTTCAATTGCTAGATATACGTTTGCTAATGTTTGTGCTTGTATACCTTGTGTGGCATCAATTACTAACAGAGCACCTTCACATGCAGCTAGCGATCTAGAAACTTCATATGTGAAATCAACGTGACCAGGGGTGTCTATGAGGTTTAATTGAAATATAGATTTATCATTTGATTGATAGGAGAGGCGCACTGCCTGAGCTTTTATTGTAATGCCTCTTTCTCTCTCTAAATCCATCGTGTCTAGGTGTTGCTCTAGGAGATCTCTATGTTCAATGGCACCTGTTTCTGCAATTAATCGATCGGCAAGTGTGGACTTACCGTGATCAATGTGAGCGATAATACAGAAATTACGTATATTTGAAATACTTGTTGCTGTCATTATTCTAATAAATAAATCATATTTTTACTTAAGTTATTGAACTAAAGTTAATAGAGAGCTTATTATTGGTACAATTATTTTAAACTGGGGAAGGAGGGACTCGAACCCACACGCCTTGCGGCACATGATCCTAAATCATGCTCGTCTACCAATTCCGACACTTCCCCAAATCGGTGCTATTGTGATTATATCTTTAGAGAGTCGAGGTGAGCATAATAAAAAAGGTTGTTTTAAATTATCTCAAACAAATTCTTCAGGAAAATATTATTAAATGATACCTATGCTAATTATGGGCGTATGCCAAGGAGTATTTGAATGGTTACCCGTTTCTTCGGAAGGGGCTATAGCCACTATATATTCATTTGTTTTTGAAAAAAGTTATCAAGAGTCAATACAATTCGCACTTTGGTTACATTTAGGGACGGTACCATCCGCCGCAATTGTTTTTAGGAAACTATTGTGGCGGCTTGGATTAGAACTGACTAACTCGAATCGGAAATATTCTTCAAAACTAAAATTCCTAGTTACTTCAACTTTAATTAGTGCTCCTATTGGTTTTGGACTGTTTATTGGAATAGATGAATTAACACAAGTTGCAGGAAGTTTATTTATGGTTTTTGTGGGTGTAGCTATGCTAGTAACTGGTTTAGTTCAATTTAGGCACAGGGTTTTTAATAGCAGGCCTGTAACTGAATTAAATCTCGTTGATAGTGTTATGGCGGGAATTGCTCAAGGCATTTCGGTGATCCCTGGATTCAGTAGATCAGGCATGACAATAGCAGTTTTGACTTTTCGAGGGATAGACCGTAAAGAAGTTTTGGCTCTAAGCTATATTATGAGCATGCCTGCAAGCTTAGGTGCTGCTTTATGGATAGGTATCACTCAAGGGTTCAGTTGGTCGGCAGGAGCTTTATTGTCTGCACTGATAGCATTTGTAGTTGGCCTGTTTGCTATTAAGCTGTTAATAGCTGTATCTGATAAAGTGAATTTATCATTATTCATAATTGTTATGGGTTTTATAATAATTGCTGGAGGTATTCTTACGAATGTCTAAATTGAAATAAGATACAATTTATGACATTATTGAGAAGTTGGTTAATATGAGCGATACAATAGCTGAATTAGGCACCAGATTAATATGTTTATTATGTGAGTCTGAATTTGTCGTCACAAGGCCTGGCGGAGGCGAATTGACTTGCTGTGAATCACCTCTAACTTTAAAGGAATAACAATGTCGACTCAACTCGGAAAACGTTATAGGTCAATTGAAACAGGAGTCACCTTGTTATGCGTAAAACCTGGAAAGGGTGATTTAAAGTGTAATGATCAACATATGGTAGTACAAGAACCTAAGCGCTTACCATCATCTGACTAAAAATCTTAATTTTAAACCCCGATAGTTACTGGAGCAGTTTGCATTGCAGTTGTTGCTATTGGACCGTCATCTGATAGGAACACATCTATTTCAGATCTTACTCCAAATTCAGGAAGATATATTCCAGGTTCTATGGAGAAAGCAATGCCAGGTATTATCCTCCTAGTATCGTATGTTTCATAGGAATCAAGGTTAACGGAATTAGAGTGAATCTCTTTCCCTATACTGTGCCCGAGTCGATGTTTAAAATATTCTCCATAACCCGCTTTATAAATATACTCTCTTGCCACTTTATCCATCTCACAACCTTGAACAAAGCGCCCGTCATTGTGTGCGTCTTTAAGATAATTTAGGGCGCAGTCCCTGGCACCAATTACAATGTCAAATACAGTTTGATTTTTATCTGGAATTTTATCTCCCACGTATCCAGTCCATGTGATATCAGCTGACATGGTTTCTTCTCCTGAGACTCTGGACCATAAATCTATTAATACCCAATCCCCCTGTTGTATTGTTGAGGAACCTTGTTTTGCAGGATCGTAGTGCGGGTCAGATGAATGTTCATTAGTAGCTACGACAGGACCGTCAGTAATGACCATATTTTCGTCAATGAACCTGGATCTAATAAATTCAGCTACTTCAAATTCAGTAACATTGGCAATTATATTGTCGCCAATATAATTGAATGCCTCATGAACAATATTAGTAAGCAATTCAGATGCTTTTATGTGGGATTTTAAATCTTTACTAGACCATATTTGCGTTGAATATTGAAATAAATCTGCAGATGAGACAACCTCTACTCCTGATTGCCTTACCAATTCTATGGTTCCAGCATCTACTCTTGATACTCTTGGTAGTTCACAATTAGGGGAGTATTCCATGGCAATAGTGTTCGATGTTCGTAATGTTTGATTCAAAATATCGATCATCTGAAGACGACTAGACCAAGACAATTTTTTAATATTGCTTTCAGGAAATCTTTCGATATCTACAGTGCTAGAAAGAATAACAGGTTCACTATCCATAGGTATCCAAAACCAATAAGGGCGTGTCATATTCGGGATGTGGCCAATTGTATCTTCCATCACAGGGTTAGAATATCGATAATCATATATTAACCATCCGTCTATTGAGTTTAAAGACATATATTCTTGAGATTTTGAAACTGTATGATCTATAGATTGGTTCAATTGGTAGTATCCTTTTACTGTTTACTTTAATTTTTTCCAAGCACCCTGATAAGCAATATTGTAATCATTTGGAGTATTTAAATCTAAACGGATTTCATCAGAATCGATTGCAATTCTTTCGACACTTTTTTGATGGCGAATAATTACATCTCTAATTCCCTGCTTCTGTTCTGTAATCAACAGTAGCTCTACTTTTAAATCAGCAGAAAATATGATGGGGTGACCTCCCTTACCAAGGTAAGTTGGGGAGGTGATTTGCCTTTGATCCCAGCGGTGAGAATCGATAACTTTAGTTATTAAAGAAGCTGACCGTGGTTGGTCTACCGCCATTAAAAGAATAGCTTTCGCTGAATCATCAACTAGATCTAGGCCAGCTTTTATAGATCCAGACTTCCCTTGTTTATATTTATTGTTAATTACGTAAGTCACGTTATCGCCTGATATGTAATTAACAATTTGGTCTGACTCATGCCCTAAGACGACAATTATTTGATCCATGTTGGATGCAGATAACTGAGAAATTTGATATTCGATTAGTTTAACATCTCGGCCTAAATTGGCATCCGGCCATTTTAGCAATGGCTTAGATGTTCCCATTCTTGATGATTCACCCGCACATGTTAATATCGCTGAAATCATTGGTATGTCTTGTTTAAAATAATACTAGAGTTAAGAATTCTAGCTATGATTGAAACTAGCTAAGTACGTCAGCGTACTTAGAAAATATTTTTTCGACTAGATTATCATCTAGTTTCATGTGTTTTCCACTACCACCAAGCCTAAACAGTAAAATTTCAGACATAATGCTAATAGCTATTTCATCTGGAGTTCTAGCATTGATCTCGAGCCCAATAGGCGCTTGTAACTCCTTTATCCTATCTTTTGGTAGCCCGGATTTAATTAGGTCCTCATATATTAAAATAATTTTACGTTTGGACCCAAGTAAACCAACGTAACTTGCTGGAGTTTTTGCTGCTGCTGCCAGCGCGTCACTATCATATCTGTGTCCTCGTGTCGCCACAACGATAAAAGAATTTTTCGTTATATGAATTTGTTTCAACCCATCTTCTGGTTTCATTGTAATAGTTTCCTTGGCTCCAGGAAATCTTTCTTTATTAGAAAATTCTGATCGGTCGTCAGTTATGTAAACATGGAACCCAAGATTTTCTGCCAATGAAGAGATGGACTTTGATACATGGCCTCCTCCAATTAAAATCAGTTTTGGTGGACTAGTATATCCTTCAATAAAATATTCAGTCCCATCGTCCGTAACTACGTATTCGTTAGCCCCATGTACCATTAATTTATAACCACGATTTATTGCGTCTTTATCAATTGTCAGCGAACCAAGGCTGCCTATGGTGGTGCCATCCTCTCTAATAAATAGTTTGCGGCCAGTTTCAATTCCAGAGCCGATCGGTAATAGATTTTCACCAGGGTTGCTTATTAATGTGGCAAGTGCGACAGGAGCTTCTCCAGAATACGCATCATTTATTTCGTTTGCGAAATTTAAGACTTCATGTGGCTCATATATTGGGTCAATCATGAAGTACATGGTCCCTCCGCATACAAGTCCTTCTTCTGCAGCAAGATCTTCATTTAGTTGATACTCTCGGAATTGAGTAGGCCCAACATTTTTTAGTAACTGCTGAGCAGCAAACCAAATATCACCCTCAACACACCCTCCGCCAAGGGTTCCAACGCCACTGCCGTCTTCTCTGACCAACAACTTGGCTCCAGGTTTTTGTGGGGTTGAGCCTTTAGTTTTAACAACTGTAGCTAGGACTGCTTTTTGGCCTTCATTTAATAATTTTTTAGTTTCTTTAAATACGTCTTTCATTTGCTTAAGTTAACACTATTAATATTATTTTGTTTCATAGGACAATATATTCTGCTTAATCACGGATAATTCGTTCAAGCCTTTTAGCTCCTCTACATGGACCTACAACGGCTACATTAAGGTGGGCAAAATCTAATACGCTTTTAGAAATCCTGTTTACATCTTCTTCTGTTACAGAGTTTAACTTATATATTGCTGTTTGAGGGGCTATTATCTCATTTAATAATATTTCTTGAATACCAAACCAGCTCGCCACATACTTAGTGTTTTCCATGCTTAGCATTAAACGCCCAGCTGCCATTTGTTTAGCTTTATTAAACTCATCCAACTTAATTCCGTATTTTATATCTTGTAATTGTTCCAATATTAGTGCGGTGGCATCGTATATTTTTTTAGGTTCTACTCCTGCCCTAACTATAAATGCACCACAGTCTTGGAAGTGTATTAGAGAAGAGTTAATGTCATATGCCAGGCCGCGGTTTTCTCTAAGCTCTGTAAATAGCCTGCTGCTCATACCTTCACCGATAGCTACATTTAACAATCCCAATGCGTCTCTGTCATCATGAAAAATTGATATTGCTGGCAAGGCCAACGACAGGTACGCCTGCTCAGTACGTCTAAATTCTATTTTTGATTTACTAGTATATTGATTTCTTGAATATGGAATGTAATTAGGAGGGTTTGATCCATGCCAATCAGAAGTTAATTTATTGATCTGCTGTAATATTTTATTGTGATCAATATTTCCGGCCACACTAATGACTGTGTTTAGCGGGCTGTAATATTTTTCAATATGGGCCTTTAATGTTTCATGGTTAATGTTGAATACAGTTTCTTTTGTACCTCCGATATCTCTACTGAGCGGGTGCCCAGGCCACAGCATTTCGTCGATTAATGTATCGACTTGATATTCTGGATGATCATGGGTCATTGAAAGTTCGTCAATAATCACGGCGCGCTCTTTATTTATCTCATCTTCATCGATTACAGAATTCCTAATCATATCTAGTAATAAGTCTAAAGATTCATGTGCGTAACTGGCCGGTACTTTACACCAGTAATTTGTTAATTCCTGTTCCGTTTCCGCGTTAATAATACCCCCAACTGCTTCAATAGCGCCGCCAATCATTTTAGGGTCAGGTCGTTTATAAGTGCCTTTAAAAACAATGTGTTCAACAAAATGTGAAATGCCGGCATACTGGTCTATTTCATGTCTCGATCCAACGCCGATTAGCAGGTTAATTGAAACAGATTGAACTTCTGACATCTCAGAGGTAACTACCCTTAAACCATTATCAAGAACAGTTAATTTGAAATCCTGTTTATTTAATTTGTGATTTTTATTCTCTCTCATAGTAAAATTTTAACATTCGCATGGCATTTCGTTATCTAAATGAATTTGAATCGAGCTGTGCGTTCGAAAATTCGTATACAAAATCGAGTGATGAAAACAAAAATAGGAAAAATTAGAGACCGAATTTTAGCTACAAATGATAATCATGGCGTTCCTCCTGGTCAATTTGTGACTGAAAAATTCCCCGTATTGACATTTGGTCAAACTCCAATCATAGACAAAAGTGAGTGGAATATTAAGCTTTTCGGCTTGGTAAATAACGAAGTTTGTTTGAAATGGAACGACATAATGAACTTCAAGCAGATATCAGTTGAAGCCGAGTTCCACTGTGTTACACAGTGGAGTAAGTTAGTTAATAGATGGGAGGGGGTTCGTTTTAAGACAATCATTGATTTGGCTGAAGTACAAAACGAGGCCCAATATGTAATGATTTATTGTTATGGAGGGTACACCACTAATCTCCCGTTAAGCGCGCTTATTGAACGGGATGTAATGATGGCGCATCGACATGATGGAATTGCACTTTCTGCTGAACACGGAGGCCCACTAAGGCTTGTAGTTCCTAAAAGATATGCATGGAAAAGTGCCAAGTGGGTTAACGGAATCGAATTTATGTCAGAGAATCGTGCTGGTTTTTGGGAATCTAGAGGCTATCACATGGATGGAGACCCATGGAAAGAGCAAAGATTCAAATAAATTTATCTGTTTAAGCAGCAGCAGTTTTATCAGCAGTTTTATCAGTTGAACGCTGGCGAGACACGGTGTTTTTTGACCTATTAGCTAGGTATATCATATGGCCGCATTGCAGGCATTCTAAATAGGAACCGTAAGTATCTGAATTTTTATTAATATCCCCTTTACATCTGGGGCATCCCTTTATCCTTAACATCATTAACTTCTTTTATTAACTTCCTTTGTTTAGTATCGTTGATTGTAATCTGAATTTCATATTATCTACTTTACTCACTATCCTGTGAAGCAATATATATTAATGATTAGTATTCCTTTTTATAATATTGTTTGTGTTTAAATATCTTAGGGCATCTAATTTCATTGTATTTTCATTTATTTAATGAGCGAATACTGATCCTCGATAATATCCTAGAATAAATTACGTTATAGGGTATTGATACGAGTCGTATCAAGTAATATAATATGAAGTGTTGGGTTTGATTAACCATTCACTTAAATACAACGACAATAAGAAAACATAGTTAGTGTTAACTATTGGTATAGTTATTGCCCCTGTTCCTTAGATAGAATATAGCCAATGAATAGAAGAATTGAATACACTGCTAGCAGGGATGGCGTATATATAATCAGCGTGGCAGCACGACTGTTGGAGATGCATCCGCAGACATTGCGTAAGTACGAAAGAGTGGGCTTGATAAGTCCCTTTCGCACAGGAGGGATGCTTCGTCTGTATTCCGAAGAAGACATGGCTAGACTTAGGCTAATTAAATATTTAGTAAATGATCTTGGATTAAACCTAGCTGGGGTTGAACTAGTGCTTGGATTATTTAATCGATTGCTTAAATTAAAACTTTATTCAGAATCTTTGGAAGGCGAAAATTTACATCGTGCCTTGGACTTAAGTTTAAGTGAATTGTTTGAATTATTGGGGGCGAAATTTAATGAGCTTTAACTTTTATAAGGTCAGGTGGTAAATGACTCAAGATTCAAAAGAACATGGTGAAATTCAGGATGAGAAAATTAAAGATATCTTTAACGAAGAATCATCTCCTGTCGAAATGAGTGACTTGGAGATAGCTTTGAAAGAAACGGATAAGTATAAAAACATAGCCCACAGGACGGCAGCAGAACTTGAAAATCTTAAGAGAAGATCTTTACAAGAAAGGGACGAGATAAGGAAATATGGGCAAAGTCAATTAGTGATTAAAGTGCTTAACGTATTAGATAATTTTAATCGTGCTATGGATCTTATTCCGAACGAAGCAGTGGCGCCTGGTTGGAAAGATGGACTGGATTTAGTTAAACGCAGTATGGATAATCTGTTGCTTACTGAGGGATTGATTCAGATAGATGCACTTGGAAAGCCATTTGAGCCTGCAGAGCATGAAGCAATTCTTTTTGAGGTAAATGAAGAGCAAGATCCAGGTCGAGTTCTTTCAGTTGTAAGGGAAGGCTATAAATTGAATGATAGAGTTCTTAGGGCCGCTCAAGTTACTGTATCAAAAACCCCTTGAGTTTTTAGAGAATTCATAAATTTTACAATTATTTTAACAATGAGATATTTCACGTATATATGGGAGTAAAATGTCAAAAATATTAGGAATTGATTTAGGAACAACTAATTCATGTATGGCAATAATAGAGGCTGGAGAACCAAAGGTCCTTGAAAATTCAGAAGGAGGGCGGACAACGCCGTCTGTTGTGGCTATAAATCCCAAAACTGACGAGAGATATGTAGGACTAACAGCACGTAGACAGGCTGTTACAAATCCAGAGAACACTGTTTTTTCAGTCAAAAGGTTTATGGGGATGAGTTTTAATGACAAGGTCATAAAAAATGATATAGAACTTGTTCCCTATAAAGTTGAGGCTGGATCTAATGGAGCAGTTGTAGTCAACATGGCAGGTAAGTCTTATGCACCGCCTGAAGTGGCAGCTATGACTTTGCAGAAAATGAAGACAGATGCTGAAGTCAAAATAGGAGAAAAAATAACCCAAGCAGTGATTACAGTGCCAGCCTACTTTGACGATAGTCAAAGAAACGCAACGAAAGATGCAGGAAGAATAGCCGGGTTAGAAGTTTTAAGAATAATAAATGAACCAACGGCTGCCGCTGTTGCTTACGGGTTTGACGAAACTAAAGACGGTACTATAGCGGTTTACGACTTAGGCGGAGGGACATTTGACATTACGATATTACAAATGGCAGATGGAGTCGTTGAAGTTAAGGCAACTAACGGAGATACTCATCTTGGTGGAGACGATTTTGACCAGAGAATTATTGAGTGGATTGCAGATGAATTTAAAAAATCAGATGGTATTGATCTAAAACAAGACCGAATGGCTCTTCAACGGTTAAGAGAATCAGCAGAGCGAGCAAAAATAGAGCTTTCCACATTAACTCAAACTGAAATAAACTTGCCTTTTATAACTGCTGATTCTTCTGGTCCCAAACACCTTGTTATGACTTTAACTAAGGCAGGCCTTGAAAATCTTGTTGGAGATTTAGTTCAACGCACAATGAAACCATGCCAGAAAGCCATATCAGATTCTGGAATAAATCCGACCGACATAGATGAAGTGATATTGGTAGGTGGGATGACTCGTATGCCTTCAGTCCAGGATGCTGTTTTAGAATTATTTAAAAAGGAACCTCATCAAGGAGTTAATCCAGATGAAGTGGTTGCGGTTGGAGCAGCCCTTCAAGCAGGGATTTTACAGGGTGAAGTACAAGACCTACTTTTATTAGACGTTACACCTTTAACGCTAGGAATAGAGACAATGGGTGGGGTGACAACAACTTTGATAGCTAGAAACACCACGATACCTACTGCAAAAAGTGAAATATTCACTACTGCAGCAGATGGGCAGACTAGTGTGGAAGTCCATGTTCTTCAAGGGGAGAGGCCGATGGCTCCGGAGAATAAAACAATAGGTCGGTTTATTTTAGACGGTATTCTTTCTGCCCCTCGAGGAACTCCTCAAGTGGAAGTTACATTTGATTTAGACGCTAATGGAATATTAAATGTCTCTGCTAAAGATAAAGGGACAGGTAAAGAACAGAAAATTACTATAACAGCCAGTTCTGGTTTAGATGAATCAGAAATTGAGCAAATGGTTAAAGAAGCAGAGGAGCATGCTGAAGAGGATGAGCAAAGACGTAAAGATGTTGAACTACGTAATGAAGCAGAAAATACAGCTTACTCCGCGGAAAAGATGATTACAGATAACCCTGAAATTGTCACTGATGAGCAAAAGACTCGAATAGATGATGGAGTTAAAGCAGTTAGAGATGCAATAAAGAAAGAAGATTCAGGGCAAATAAATGTTTCATTAACTGAATTGCAGGCTATTATTCAAGAAGTAGGACAGGCAGTTTATGCTAGTCAAGCCTCAGCTGCGGCTGAGGGGGAAGGCACACAAGATCAGCCAACAACTGATGATGGCTCAAATGATGAATCTAAAGAAGACACGATTGAAGGAGACTTTAAAGAAGTTTAGTATGTCTATCAAACAGGGGATTGGTGATTTGAGTTGATGCGCGAAAGCTAGCCCAGGAATAGCATTCGCGTGTCCTGGCGTGGTGAACATAGAGATGCCGGGTTTATGTTTAATTCGACCCCAACATTTGCCACATCTACAGCATCCTGTTCGTGTCGCGTATCTACAAGCCTGATATCTGAGTTGTGCATAGTATCCATTAACGGCAAAGTATGGTTGCCTGCAACTGTAAAAACTGTGTCGATACCCAAAATTCCTAGGCAGTTAGTGATTAATTGTGAGCCTGAAACTTTAGCCATCTCAGAATTCCCATCAAATTTTTATTAGTTAATAACATGTAATAGAGTCTTATCGAATTCCAAAGGTGGGGAAAACCATTTTTTGAATTCCTAGAACACTATTTTCAGCATATGATTGAATCGTGGATTGGTAATTACTGTGCGTAGGAGGAGGTTGCGGATCGTAAAGACTATCGACACTATATTTGCCAGAATATTGAGTGGGTATTTTATTTGAAAGTTTTTGTTTAGACATAACTGCAAATGCTATTGCCCAACATCTTGCTACTGCAATCGTGTCATATCCACCACCACCAACTGCCAACCAAGGGTATGGTAATTTATCAAACTCCTTAATTATTGACTCAAACCCTTGGGCAGTTTGATTTAGATGGGTAATGGGATCGTTAAAATGACTATCTATCCCGAGTTGTGTTACTAAGATATCTGGATTAAATTTATCAATTAATTGTAAAACAGTTTGATTAAATGCCCACATGATTATCTCGGCAGAGGTGTAAGGGTGCAGCGGTAAATTAACTGAGTAACCCCGACCTTTGCCAGTTCCAAGTTCTTCAACCCAGCCAGTTCCAGGGAATAGGAATTGTCCTGACTCATGTATAGATATAGTTAGCACAGCGTCTGTATCATAGAATGCATGTTGAACCCCGTCTCCATGATGGCAATCTATATCGACATACGCTACTTTCAATCCTTGTTTTAAAAAATGTTTTATGGCAATAACCGGGTCGTTAAAGACGCAAAACCCATAAGCATAACCAGGCATTGCATGATGTAACCCACCAGAGATATTAAAGGCCCGATCCACTGTTCCGGTTTCAATCAGTTTAGCTGCGACTAATGATCCACCTGTTGACAAGAGTGATGCGTCAAAGATATTTTTATATATTGGATTATCGCCAGGACCAAAATTAAAATTAAAAGCGTTATTGGTCTCATTTCCATTATTTAAATTTTCAACAGCATTTATATATTCAGGTGAGTGAAAGGTTAATAAATCTTCTATCGAAGCAGGAAAAGGGGGCTCAAGTGATACGTTCTTATGGTCAAATGCTTCGTATGCTTGAAGTAATTCATATGTCTGTTTTAGTCGAACTGGCTTCATCGGATGAATCTCCGATAAAACATGAGTTGATAATTCTTCAGAATATATAAATGCTGATTTCTTCAGACTAAATCCCTATACTTCTATTCCGGTGATACGTATGGCTGAATGCGCTTTATATGTTTTATTAATATTTAGTAATAGTGCGGTTAAATCTTCAGCATACTTTGCATTTATTAGCCCGCCTCCATCAATAGCTCTAACTCCATTGAGAAGTTTAGCTAGGCCCATAGTTATAGACTTACATTCATCGTTATCTGAAAACACGATAACGTCTGAGTCAATAATTGCATTTGGATCTAATAAGTCACGCGCGCTAATATTGTGAAATCCTGCAGACACCATAGATTTGTTAAGGATATGAGCGGCTTCTAAAGCTGCAGAGCCTGCAGGAACTGCTTCCGACATAGCAATTCCATTTTCAAATTTCAAAGGAGCGACAACACTAATGACGTTTTTATTTGCCAACCTATCTTTGAGTTCTTCTAATGTTGATCGTTGAGCTTGGTATGGAACAGCGATGAAAACTGGATCACATTTTTCAGCCACTTCCCAATTTAAACCACCTGATATATATCCATTAGGGACCTTAGATTTAATATGGGAAACGGCTCTCTCAGCATTTTCTATAGTTCTTGATCCGATAATAACTTTTATGTTGCTTAGTGCAAATCGTAAACCTAAACCTAATCCTTCAGGGCCTGTGCCACCTATAAATCCAACTAATGATTTTGAGGACATGGTTTAATTTTAAAAATAATCTGATTAATATCTATAAATTTCTGATTACGCTATTCACGCATCGGCTGACTAGCCCAAATAGTATGGTAATTTTCTCCCACAATTACTCTGGAGAGTTCAGCATTTTGAAGTCGATTCAGATCCTCTAATACTTTATCAGTGGCTGCTTTGGCATTGGCATGCCCTGCATCCATCAGCATTTTTGTTAGTTGTTCCCATATTCCTTCAGATACCAGGCTATTAACATTTCTTGGCCATGGGAAGATGGCTAAATTAGGCCTTCTTGGGAAACCAGGGCGCGCCCTTCTTATAGATCTGATTCTTTCTTGCGGAGAGAATGCTATTTTCATGATCTGAATCATTGGTCCGCTTAGTTCTAATGATCTTAAATCTATTACAAGCGATTTTCTAAAGATGGGAAAAAAGATAGAGAATACTTCCGCTTCACTTAGTTCAGCTAAAATCTCATTTACATCTAATTCAAAATCGCCATCTATCAATTTAGATACTCTCCAAAGTAATAATATACATCAACTTTTAACGAATTCATATCATACCGATACATACTTATATTTATGTAACCTAACATTATTAGTTCTCATCTACTAATTCCCTTACGGCAGCTATAAAGGCTGGCAGCACAAGATTCCAATCCCCAATAACTCCATATTTAGAATCTTTAAAAATATTGGCATTTTTATCTGAGTTTATCGAGACAATATTTCGCGAACCTGAACACCCAGCCATGTGTTGACTAGCTCCGGAAATCCCGAAAGATAAATACATGTTAGGGGTTACCGTTTTCCCAGTAAGCCCTATTTGGAAGTTATGGTCGATCCAGCCGGCATCACATGCAGCCCTTGAGGCGCCCACTGCTCCATCTAATATCTTTGCCAGTTCTTTTAGTTTTTCAAAAGGCTCTGGCCCGCCTAAACCTCTACCACCTGCGATTACAATTTCAGCTTTACCGAGATCTGGACCTTCGGGAATTTGGGTTACTGTCTTTATGATTTTAACTCGAAGATCCTCGTCCTTTATTTCGGGTTCAAGTTCCGTTATAGGGATAGGGGTATCTGAACGTTTTTGAGGGGTTTGCACCGATCTTACTCGGATAGTCGCGACTTTAGAGGTGTTTTTCGCTAGAGATATATGTGCTAAAGCATTACCTCCATAAACTGGTCTAATGCATGATATTTCGGCACCCTGACGTTTTATGTCGATACAATCGTGAGCGTAGGAAGCTTTAATTCTAAACGCCACTCTAGGCGCAATATTCAGTGACCAAGAAGTTTTGTTCATTAAAACTAGGTCAACGCTTTTTTCCTTACAGAACCATTCTAAAGATGAGATGATGACTTCATCGGATAAAGGACTTCCATAACTCGTGTCATTTTTAATCACATATATTTGACTGCAGTCTAGTCTAGTCAACTTATCAGAGAGTTTAGCATTATCAGAGCTGAAGAGAGCTACAGATGTTTCATGACCTAATGAATTTGCCAAACTTAAAATGTGATCGATGGAGCCATCTGAATTAAGTTGCCCCTCTTCAATAATGACAGCTGTATGGCTCAATTTAAATTAATCCTGCCTGTCTTAATTTAATGGCAAGCAACCTGCCTGATTCTTCATCATCATCCCCTTGTATAAACTCGCAATCCTGCGCACTCTCAGGAATAGAAAGTTTTGTGGTGATGACGTTATTTTTATAGTCATCTAGTGCAATATCTAAATCATTATATGACAGTATTTGTGGGTGATTTTTCCCAGCATTCATTATGCCTCTTAAAGTTGGATAACGAGGTTCACCTAATTCATTGCTTACCGTAACTAATGCAGGAAGAGAAGCTTCTAGTATCTGGTACCCATTAGGAATCACGCGTTCAATATTTATTATGTTCGAGTCTAAAGTAATGTCTTGAGCTAATGTAAGGCAAGCAAGATTAAGTAGCTCGGCCAATATTAGAGGTACGTGGCTATTGTCCCAATCAGAAGCCTGTCTGCCACATAGTATTAAATCAGGCAAGCCTATTTTTTTTATAGCGCAGCAAAGCACATGAGCTGTCGTAAATGGATCTAGATTTTCAAACTCTGATCCTTGTATCAAGACTAGGTTATCTGCGCCCATCGAGATTGGCTTTTTCATTACATCCATAACAAAGTCGTTTCCAACAGAAATGACTGTTACTTTAGCGTTAGTTGTATCTTTTATTCTAAGGGCAGCTTCTACAGCGTTTTCATCAAACCCATTTAAAACAGGTGGAGCTCCTAGCCTGGATGTCAAGGAAATTGAATCCTCATCTATAACAAATCCTGAAACAGGAGTTTCAGGATCTAAAACTTGTTTTATACATACCATAATATTCATAGTTGACTTAACTCGACTCTAGCATTTACAAATATTTGCTGTCAAACATATTCAAGTTGATTTTAAATACATAAATTGAAATTGAAATTAAAAAAAATACAAAAAAAATTTAGAACAATTGTGTTATTAATAATAACTAATCAATAACACGAATGTCTTATTAAGGCCTGTAACATCAGGTTTATGGCCTATGGTGTTATTTATATTTCAAATATCTGTTAAATCAAAATTATCATAATCATAAACAAAAACCATACAAAGCTTAAGAAATAGTATTGACAAAATCTTATACTTTGTTTAACTAGTGTTTGAAAAAATTCTAAACATTGTAAAAAGTTAATACTTCTCTAATGAGTTTTGAGGCTTGTAATTTATTACAAATTCAAATCCGACATTACTGTAGTAAAAACTAAGACGGAGGTAAAAATGGTTATTCAGGTAACGCCTAACAGATTGAAGACATCTTATGCTCATGCAGTCCCTGCGGTTTCTAAGCCTAAGGTTCAGCCAAATCCTATTCAAGTTTCTAGGCCGATACAGGGGAACACTGGAAGCCTTGAATGTCCGCGATGCCAGAGTAGTCTGATGCAGTCATACAACGAGCCGCAATGTGTAAAATGTGGTTATGTTGATTACGGATATGTTCCGAATAAGAATACTACTAGGCCGACAAATTTAATTACTACCGGTACACGATATGTTATACGGTATACTGGCGAGCATGATAACTTAATAGAAACGTTACTTTATGTTCAAGTTGTAAGACTTAGAAATAGAGCTGTATATGAAGTTACCTGTCCGTTTTGTGACTCCATTATGGAGCAGTCATCTTTATCTGGTAAACGAAGAGAGATAAGAGAAGAAAGATATAAATGTATTCAAGGTCATAGGGTTTCTTTATTGCCGAACCCTAAAGGATCTTTAGGCTGGAAATAATTTTATAAAGTATAGCTAAATAAAAACCCGGAGTACTTACAATAAGTGTTCCGGGTTTTTATTTAGCTATACTTGTAGGTTAATTTTTATTACCGTATTTAACCGTAATTAAGATACAACAGTAAATTAATCAAGGAAGTTGGATTAAGTGAAGTCAATTTACGAAAGATTCGGAGTCAGGCCAATTATCAACGTGGCTGGCGCTTCAACTCGTGTAGGCGGGGCATTGATGCCTGAAGAAGTTATAGAATCAATGCGAAATGCTGCGTCAGAATCAGTATCCATGTCGGAATTACAAGGGGCGGCTAGCAGATATATCTCAGAAGTAACTGGAGCCGAAGCAGGTTATGTTACATCTGGGGCATCCGCAGGTTTAACTTTGGCCACAGCTGCAATATTAGCCGGTTGTGATCTAGGAAAAATCGAGAATCTTCCACGTACTGATGGCTTTAAAAACCAACTGATCATTTCGCGAGAACATCGTAATGGATACGATCACGCTGCACGACTTGCAGGCGCAATTCTTGTTGAAGTTGGAATGAATGAAATAACTGCTAACGCTGGAGTTAGAAGAACGGAGGCTTGGGAGTATGAAGCAGCGATTACTGAATCGACAGTAGGAATTTACTATTCTCAAGGCCCAGATAGTCATCCTGCCTTAAGCGATGTTGTGAAAGTGGCTAAGGCGTACGATTTGCCTATAATTGTAGATGCAGCTGGAGAATTGCCCCCCAAGGAAAACTTAAGAAAGTTTATTGAGATGGGAGCAGACCTTGTTGCTTTCTCTGGAGGTAAAGCACTGCGTGGCCCGCAATCAACAGGGATATTATGTGGGAAAAAACATCTTATTACTTCTGTTGCATTACAAAATCTTGATATGGATGAGTTTTTTGAAATCTGGAATCCACCGAGTGATTTAATACCGAAAGACACCCTAGCTGGGATACCACGCCATGGAATTGGCAGGGGTTTTAAGGTGTCTAAAGAAAATGTCATCGGCTTATTAACGGCATTGAAGTTATTTACCGAAGATGCTTATGCATCCAGCTATATTGAACAAAGAGCATTATTGGAATTTGTAGAATCTGCCATCACAGATGAAACTGTAAAGGTGGAAATACATGATCCAATCGAAGGGTCTCCTGTTCTTACAATTACGATAGATTTGGGTTTGCAAAGAAAATCAGCATTTGATATATCGAATGAGCTAAAGAATGGAAATCCAGGTATTTTTGTACAGGAAGTGGGCTTAGAAAAAGGAGTGATTACAATACACCCCTTGAATCTAAACAAAGAACGAACGGAATTGTTAACTAATAGGATTCTAAAAGTACTTTGAAACGAGCAGTATTAAGAAGTCACAGCCCCTTTAGATGCCGATGAAACCAACTTAGCGTATTTTCCTAAAACTCCTCGCGTATAATTAGGTTCAGGGGCACTCCAATTTTCTTTTCTCTTAATCATTTCATTTGCTGACAGTTCAACAGACAGATCTCTCGATTCAACATCTAAATTAATTATATCCCCGTTTTCTACAAGAGCGATTGGTCCTCCTACCATTGCTTCTGGGGCGACATGCCCAATCATTGGGCCTCTAGTAGCTCCAGAAAAACGACCGTCAGTCAGCAGTAGGGTAGAATCACCTAACCCTGCTCCCATAATAGCTCCAGTCAAAGCAAGCATCTCTTGCATGCCAGGGCCGCCCTTAGGGCCTTCGTATCTGACAACAACAACATCCCCATTAGAAATTCTCCCTTTAGTTACGGCCTCGAAAGCTGCCCTTTCAGAATCAAATACTTTTGCGGGACCTCGATGAGTCCGATTCTTAGTTCCAGACACTTTTAACACAGAACCTTCAGGCGCAAGGTTTCCTTTTAATATGACAAGCCCTCCTGTGGGGCTACGTGGATTTGTTATTGGGTAGATTACTTTGCTATCGGCAGAGGTTTTGAATTCAGAAAGATTTTCGGCTATAGTTTTACCGGTACAAGTCAGCGCATCTCCATGCAACAATCCACCCTTCAGTAATTCGTTCATAAGAGCAGGCACGCCTCCAGATTTGTCCATATCTGGCATAACGTATCTTCCGCTTGGTCGCAAGTCTGTAAGATAAGGCGTCTTACGACTAAGTCTGTCAAAATCATCTATCTCTAAAGGTACATTAGCTTCATTTGCAATTGCTAGAAGATGTAAAACTGCGTTAGTCGAACCCCCCATTGCAAGAACAACCGTAATTGCATTTTCAAAAGACTCCTTAGTCATAATATCTCGAGGTTTTATATCACTTTCAAGTAGTTTATATAAGTACTGTCCTGCTTTTTCTGCGAATTCTAGATTCCTGGAATCCACAGCTGGAATTGATGCAGTCCCAGGTAGACACATACCAAGTGCTTCAATAGCTGAAGCCATTGTGTTGGCTGTAAACATTCCAGAACATGCTCCTTCTCCGGGACACGCTACTCTTTCCATTGCTGTCAGTTCATCTAAACTTAAATCTCCTTTTGAGTACGATCCGATAGCCTCGAACATATCCTGTACATTGATATCCTTGCCTTTGTAATTACCGGCTAATATAGCTCCTCCATACACAAATATTGATGGAACGTTTAATCTGGCCATAGACATTAATGCTCCTGGCATATTTTTGTCACACGCAGCCACGACAACTAAGCCGTCCATACTTTCTCCAAAAACTACTGTTTCGATAGAATCAGCTATAACCTCTCTACTAACTAAAGAAGCCTTCATGCCTTCTGTGCCCATGGATATTCCGTCGCTTATCGTAATTGTGCCGAATCCAAAAGGCACTAGATTTGCTGATTTAACTCCAGCCTTAGCTGCCTTAGCTATTCGATCCAAATGTATATTGCATGGAGTAACGTCACTAGCTAGATTAGCAATTGCAACAAAAGGTTTTTTGAAATCCTCATCTTGTAATCCGGAAGCTCTTAGCATGGCCCTGGCTGCTGCCCTATCGGGTCCATCAACTTGAACTGAACTATGTTTTCTTAGGTTCGGTTTAGACATTATTAACTCCCCATGAGTGAAAATAGATTAATTACCGGGATTTGGATTTATTAAATCAGGGATAATTATAACCTGTATCTATTTATTGGCATAAGGGGGCTTTAGTTTTTTAGGCATTTTCATCTGTAGGATTTCAAACACAAAGAAAACTAAACCTCCAAACAGAATGACACTAAGCAGGGTTATCGATCGATCTAAAATTGCTACTGAAGCGGCATCGTTTTTTGGTAATGACAAAGCTAATAAACCAATTACGCCGGTTTCTACTGCTCCAATCCCACCGGGCGTAGGAACAGTACTTAAAATTGCGTGACCCAATGAAACAACCAGTATCATTGGTATCGACAACTCTAGATTTAAAGCTTTAATAATAAAGTAAAGACGGCCTGCCTCTAATAGCCATCCCAATATGCTTAGTAAGATCAAAACTGGCATTTGTTTAATGGATAGACTATCTAAAGTGCCTTTATGAAACATGCTATATACAGCAAACAGAGGTTTTGGTAAAAGCTGTGCTAATTTCATCCCGAACAGGCGCATTACTATTAAAAATATACTTAATAAACCTGCCATGACAGCTGCAGCATATATCAGGTAATTTGATGCTTGATTGCCGATACTAGTAATGGATAGTATGGCCACTGTTAGGATGCCAAGTATCGTGGCCATGTCTAATACTCGTTCGGTTAGTAGAGTCCCTAAGCTCCACGAGAAAGTACTTTTAAATCGACGAGAGAAGCTCCACGCACGATACGCATCACCTAATCTAAGCCAGGTGACCCCATTAATGAACCAGCCGATTAAAATAAATTTAGAAAATTCTAGTGTTGATGGCAGATCGGTCTTTAATTGAGGCTGCGCTATTGATTTTGATGCACTCTGAGCTAAAATTTTCCAACGTAAACCCCTTACTGCAAAACTTGCATAGTAAACGCATAGGCCAATCAAATAATCTAAAGGATCCATTTCCTTGATGTTCAAAAACATCTTGCCCCAATCAAGATCAAGCCCTATTGATATAGAAATGATTAGCGCAGAGGTCATAGCCAGAAAGAGAATTGTTGGTAATGAAAAAACCCTTTGCCGCAATTTTTTACTTAAATCTGTTCTAGTATCAACATCTTCAAATAAAGTTTTGTAATTGTCAGTGAAATAGTTCCAAGAAAATCGCATGTCATTCACACATTTTTTAAAGGTCGTTTTTTTGGCTTGCCATCAGCACGTGGAAAATTCCCCGGTGTTTTCCTGGATTTAGTTATCTTCACGAATACCGTTTTATTTTCTGGCATGTCAAGTTCCTGACTTATTGGAAAAAGCTCTGTTTTATTTCCACCCATTTGCTTGATAGCAGTCAATGAATCCAAGACTTCAGTATCCGCATTAGGCCCTTTATGAAGCACGCAAACTCCATTAATTTTACAAAACGGTAAAGTTAACTCTGATAGTGTTGGCAATTTTGCGACGCCTCGAGAAACTACTAAGTCAAAATTTTCTCGAAATAGTGAATTATGAGCTGCAATCTCTGCTCTCGATTCGATTATATTTAAGTCCATTAAACCAAGTTCCTTTTTAACAAACCTTAGGAAATTCACTTTTTTATTAGTCGCTTCTAATAGTGTCACTTTAGACTTAGGAAAGACTATCTTTATAACTAATCCCGGAAAACCTGCGCCGCTTCCAATATCTATTATTTTAAAAGTTTCATCATCAATTATAGGTTCAGCGATATGAACAGAAATAGAATCCAAGAAGTGTTTTAAAAGAATCTCTTCTGGATCATTTATCGCAGTTAGGTTTATGTTTTTGTTCCATTCAATCAACATTGATCTGTAATGGTAAAGCTGGTCTATTTGGGCACAGCTTAAACTTATACCCATAAGTTTTATATAGTTAGTTAAAATGCTCATATTGAAATCAATAATAATTTAATATATCAGTAACATGTAATTTTTAGTTTAATTTATTGGTTAATCTGAATAAAAATTATTATTGATTTATAAAGTACGAATTTTAGTAATGCCAAAATTGGAAATGAAATTGATCAAAGTTAAAAGGATACTAAGTATAGCTGGTTCAGATTCTGGCGGGGGCGCTGGGGTGCAAGCAGACTTAAAGACATTTGCAGCTCTAGGTGCCTATGGAACTTCAGTAATTACTGCTGTTACAGCTCAAAACACTCTTGGCGTTACTGACATGCACCCTATTCCTGCATCTACCGTTGCGAGTCAGATAGACGCCGTCTTAAGCGATATTGGAGCCGATGCAATAAAAACTGGAATGTTAGCTAATCGGGAAATCATTGATGTTGTAGTTGAAACTTTAAATAAATACGATTTACCTAAGTTGGTAGTGGACCCAGTAATGATATCTACGACAGGTTCAAGATTGATTACAGAGGACGCAGTCGAAAGTTTGAGAACTAAATTATTACCTATTGCCGATGTGATTACTCCAAATGTTTCTGAAGCAGAAACTTTACTTGGAAATACAATAGAAACCATGGATGATCTACGAGAGTCAGCTAGGTTGATCGTGGAATTGGGTACGAAAAGCGTGGTAATTACTGGAGGTTTTGAATCGGGACCTGCTACGGATTTAGTCTACAATGGCACTGAATATAAAGCCTTCACTGGATCTAGGATAAACACTACTAGCACCCATGGCACTGGTTGTACTTTTGCTTCCGCATTAGCTGTAGCTTTATCTCAAAACATCGATTTGTTTGAGGCAGTAAATAAGGCAAAACGTTATGTGCAACTATCAATTAGAAATGCATATGCCGTTGGTTCTGGTAGAGGCCCTATTGATCATTTTCATGAGTTGATTGATTATGGCAATAATAATTAAATTTATGTTGAATAAGATAAGACTTACAACTATAATTTCCCTTTCACTACTTGACTAAAGGTTAAATCGCCTTAGTCCATGGAATAAAGTTGGAGAACATAATGAACAACTCAAATAAAATTAAAGTTAATGCCTCAAAGAGAAAATTTTTAAAACAGATGCCAATTTATGTTTTGGGTGGTTTGGCAGTTTCAATAGTAGGCCAAAATATATTTAACATGCTGTTTAATAGGCGTGGCCAATCAGTCGTATTACAAAGTGATTCATTATTCACGGCTCGCGATCATCAGAATTCGCTGTCGTGCGGTTGTGCAAATTGCAAATTTGAGAAAAGTCAAATAATTTAAAGATTTTATGTAGGAGATTAATATTATGCAGATGGTAGCTAAGTCTGGAAGCCGGCTAGGAGATTCTAGGCCATGGGTATGGTTGTCGAAACCTGGGCCTTCACTGTTTGAAGCCTTATTTCCTACTGCAACTTCTCTACATAAGTTAATTGCATCGTTAGCAATAGTGGGAATTTTAATCGGCCTGGCAAGAGCTAGTTTTTATTTGCCGGATAACCCCGTGCCAATAACTTTACAAGGATTTGGAGTTCTAATGGCCGGAGGAGTTTTGGGATGGCGATGGGGACTAGTTTCAATATTGATATATTACTTTTTAGGAATGTCCGGGGTACCTGTCTTTAAAGATGGAAGCGGGGGATGGGCTTATACTAGTGCAGGGGTTACCGGGGGCTATTTGATTGGCTTTATTGCATCAACGTGGATTGTTGGATACCTCTCTCAAAGAGGCTGGAACAGAAGGTCGTTATGGACAATGGTTTTGGGCACCTTGATTGTTTACGTTCCTGGCCTTTTATGGCTCCAATTTGGTGATTACGGATGGCCAGCAGAAGGGGAATTATTTTCTTCTGGAATGTACCCATATATTCCCGGTGACCTAGTGAAGGCAATGCTTGCGGCCACAGCCCTAGGTTTAGGATGGAGCTTAGTAGATAAAAGAAATAACAGTTAGTTTGGCTTATTTTGTCCTGAGAAGATTTAAACTGCTGTCCATATCATTCCAAGGTATCATGGCATCTATCCAGCTACCTAGTCGATTTAGATATACATTCAAGGAGTCAAGGAGGGTTATTAAATCCTCTTTAGAATCCAGTCGAGTAATTGCTGATGAAGCCTCTTCAATTAAAGATGTAGCGGCTGGAAACCCCCATTTACCTAGTCGTTCTTGTGTTCGTTTCAAATAGGCTAGAGCGACTTTTTTGGCTGAATCCAATTCTAATTCGTTTGCTAAATTACTAGCGACATGTAGGTTTTCTGTTCCCCAAAATAGATCAAAATTTGAATATATAACGCAAGGGAAGTTGCCCATTGGAGGACGCTTGTGAGTCCTCATAAACGTCACATCACTCGGTTCAGTTTCCCAAATGTCGTTAATAGAAGTGAGAACTTTATTTATCGTTGAGTTTGAGTGTTGAATGTTAGAGGCTTTGTTTGTGCTCCCAGTACCAGTCATAGTTATGGTTAACGGCATGGATCCTGCATTTAGAATTTTTTTGCCTGCGATTACGGATTTCTCTAAGTCTTCAGGTAGAACCTTGGCAAATAAGTTTATGTATCCAAATGGCATGATTTCGCCATAAAACAGACAAAGGGTCTGGCTTCTAGGATAGTAACCTATATCTCCGGGTTCAACAGAAGGCACTTGATTTTCTCCAGGGGGTGCGTAGAAAGATAACATTCCAATTGTTTCATCACCAGCAAATTTAGCATTTACTGCAAATGTCTTTGTCGGCACTGCAGATTCGAAGGCTTTACAGGTTATTGGGGCTTTATCTGTGAGCAATCGAGCTCGAATTTTTTCCCCGCCCATTTCCATTTCAAATATTTTATCCATTTAAGATAAACCCCTTAATTTATAAGTGTATTCATGATTATGTTTGTAAACTAATAGATCTTATTATTGCCAACCAACGGTACTCCGGTCATGGCTGAAGCTTCTATAGTTAAAGCCCTTAAATCTTCCGGCTCTAAATTGTGTATGTCTCGCTTGCCGCAGGCTCTAGCTATAAGCTGAACCTCTAAGGTCAAAGCGTTGAGATAATTTGCAACTCTTTCGGCTGCCTCATCTAAGTCCAACCTCGATTCCAGCTCAGGATCTTGTGTTGTGATCCCTACTGGGCACATCCCTGTATGGCAGTGATGGCACGCTCCAGGTCTTGTTCCAAGTTTTTCATAATCGCTTACGTAAATTGACTTATTGCAATTTAAAGCTATTAGTGCAGCAGTACCTATTGCTACTCCTTTTGCTCCTAAAGCAAGAGCTTTAGCTATATCTGCTCCACTAGTTATCCCACCGGAGATAATCAAGTCAACCTCATCTTCTAAACCCAATTCACGAAGAGCTTTAACGGCCTCTGCTGTGGCCGGCATTGTAGGCACACCAGTATGATCTAATTGTAATTCTGGAGACGCACCAGTACCTGCTTCCATGCCATCGATGACAATTGCATCAGCTCCAACTTTAGCAGCCAATTTGACATCATCAGTAACCCGTCCTGCTCCCAATTTCAAGAATATGGGAACTTTACCGTCAGTTACCTCACGTAATTCCTCTATCTTGATCATCAAGTCATCTGAACCCATCCAGTCTGGATGGCGAACCGGACTTCTCTGGTCAATTCCTGCCGGCAGCTCTCGTTGTTCAGCTATAGTTTCTGAAACTTTAAGTCCCATTAAGAGCCCACCTGTTCCCGGCTTTGCTCCCTGTCCGATGACTATTTCCAGTGCATTAGCTTGTTTTAAGTGGTCAGGATTAAAACCATAACGACTCGGTAAAACCTGATACATTAGTAAATTCGATGCTTCTCGTTCCTCAAGCAACATCCCACCATCCCCTGTAACAGTCATGGTTCCAATACTCGTGGCTGCTTTTCCAAGTGCTACTTTAGCTGTTTTCGATAAGGCTCCATAACTCATTCCAGTAATATAAATTGGCGTATCAAGATTCAGTGGTTCACTTGCATTCCTGGCCCCAATGATTGTTTTAGTGCTACAACTTTCTCTGTAGCCTTCTAAAGGCACTCTACTTAATCCAGAGGTTATAAATGTTAAGTCATCAAACGACGGTAATTTTCGCAAGGTTCCAAAACCACGCAGACGATAACGCCCCAATTCAGATTTAGCTTGAATGTCCTCAATTATTTCCGGCGCATAGAAAAAGCTTTCTCTAATTAAAGGTCGAATATTTTTTGAATCGGATTCACTCATAGGGCAACCCTCCATAATTTAAAGTCGCTCTTGTCAAAATTGTAGAGTTTCTTCCCTGATACAATTTTTTTAAATCTAGGGTTTTCTGGGATCCCGTCAATATTATATTTTGATAATAAACCACTGATTTTTAATTTATCGTCGTCCAATATTTCAGTAATAATTGCGTCATTACCTAGATCGTCTGTAGCCCCTAGCACAAACAACTGTCCTTCATAGATAGAATCTGCAAATGCACCGCCTGTATCTCCGCAAACCACCATTAAACCTCTTTGCATCACAAATCCAGACATATAATCTACATCTTTACCGATCACAATAGTTCCGGCTTTTTGAGATATGCCTGTTCTTGGCCCGGAGTTTCCGTGGACAATTAATGTCCCGCCTCTCATGGCTGCTCCAGCGCATGCGCTGGAGTTTCCACGAACTACCACTGTTCCTGATTGCATGTCCGATGCGACTGACCACCCAGCGTTACCATTAATTTCGATTGTGCATTGTTTTAACATCCCACCGCAGTAGTAACCAACACTACCTTCAAAGACCACTCTTCCAGGTTGATCTAAACCGACACCAAGGTTATGTCGTGAATTTGGGTTTGTAAGGGTTACCTCACCGTCTTTAGATAAACCTTGCTTAATTGCGCGGTTTATTTCTTTTATGGTGAGTCCATTACAATCTATCGAAGCCAAGTTTGCACCGCCCTGGCTGTAGGTTCATACAAGTCTGTTTCTTCTGAGATCATAGAATTCAGAGCCACTTCTTCGGATGCCATGGCAACAAAAGTCTTATTTTCTGCAACTATCAATGGTTTTGTTGAAAAACGATCCTTTGCAAAACCAATGCCGTCTGCAGTTGAAATCAAATAAGTAAAAGTACCATCTAGCTGTTCGATTGATTCATTTAATGATTCTTCTAGCGTTAAGCCATTCAATAATTGATCAGCTATAAAGACAGCAATTACCTCTGAGTCATTCATGGTAGAAAACTCGTACCCTCTCCGTTGAAGAGACCTTCTTAGTTTGTTGTGATTTGTTAATTGCCCATTGTGTACTACTGCTATATCTGGAAATGGTCTAGCCCAGAACGGATGGGAGTAGCATATATCCACACGACTTTCAGTTGCTAATCTGGTATGAGTAAGGCCGTGAGAACCTTGGAAATCTGCAACTTTATAATCTTCTAACTCAACTGCTGGTCCTATGTCTTTTATAATCTCCATCGAATTACCAATACTGAAAAGTTCGGTTCCAGATTGTTCGACTATTGATGTTACTTTTGACATGAATCCAATATCATTATTGTGCTCAATTTCTTTTAACTCGATTCGTAATATATTGCCTGTATACTTAATGCTGTCAATAGAAACTAATTTTTCTAAGCTAGTTGCAATTTTAGATATTGCCAGATCACTCTCAGATTTTTCATTGAATCTGCTTGAATCAAGATGAATTCGCAAAGCCATATGACCGTCTGGCAAGTCTCCATAGAGAGCCATTCCAGTGCCGTCTAAACCTCTGCTACCTAATACAGAAGCCATAGAATTCAGCCTAGAGCCTAATGGAACTGTATTATGGCCATTTTTATAGAAAAATCCAGCGATTCCGCACATAAATCACTCCGTTGTTATTGCTAGATTGAAGTCTATGGCCGAGGATATATTCAGTCAATAGCTAAGTATTATTTTATTTACAAATTCGAACTAAATATACCTTTATGATTTTATTTAATAAATATGGCCTAATCAGAGTGATGATATTTGGTCGAACTGCATAGGCACGAAAGCTTTTTAAATAATATTGAAATTTAACTTTGCCACACGCACATTTCTATCATTATCAACTCCCGATTTCAGATTTATTTGGTTCGCTAGCATGGGAACGAGTGGAGGATATTTTTTCCAACAGGTTTTTATTGGATGGGTTGTCTATGACCTAACCGAATCTGCTTTTATCACTGCGATGGCTTTAGCTTTGGATACATTACCTAATTTAATTGGAGCCCCTCTTGGCGGCGTTTTAGTTGACCGGTTAAATAAGCGAAAGATTTTAATTTTTGGTCCCATTTATCAATTACTGCTTAACGTTGGGTTTGGTATTGGGGTTTATTTAGGGGAAATAGAGGTTTGGCATATTCTTGCCTTCGTTGTTCTAATGGGTTTCTCATGGATTCTAATTGAACCAGCTAGAACGGCTATAACAGCCGATATTCTTGTTCCAGACAGGCTGATAAATGGACTTGCTTTGATTCAATTGGCATTTAGTATTACTAGGCTTGCTGGCCCGGTTATAGGTGGAATACTAATAGAAACTTTTGGAACTCACATAGCGATTTTTACAGCGGCGGGTGTTCAGCTTATTGCAGTATTTATGGCTAGCAGAATTAAGCTTAAGCTTAAGCCTCAAGAGTCTTTAACACTTAGCTCGGCGCTAAAAGGATTTGCTGATTCAATAAGCATTGTAATTAAAACTCCGATTGTTCAAGGTTTAATACTATTATCATTCTTGGGGCCAATGTTACTTATACCATTTACAAGCGGTCTTTTCCCAGTTTACATAAAGAAAGTTTTTGACCTAGGCGCGACTGAACTAGGGTTAATGTTAGCTTTAATTGGAGTAGGTTCGATAGTAGGTACAATTACGCTGGCATCGTTGGGGAACTTAAAGCGCCCCGGATTATTGGTAGCATTATCAATCCTAGTTGGGGCTGTTTCATTAGTGATACTGGCGCTGTCAACTGGCATTATTATGGCCTACTTTGGGTGCCTGTTGATAGGATTATCTTTCACTGGATTCCAAACCTTGATTGGAGCTATGCTGCAACAATCTATAACTGCAGAATTTAGAGGCCGCATAGCAGGTTTATTTATGGCTAGCTGGGGCACCGTAACTCTCGGTAGCCTAGTAGCTGGTGCTTTTGCTGAGTTTCAGGGAGCATCTTTTTCGACGATGATTGGAGCTGCAGCTATGCTTGTGTATGGCTCTTTAGTAATAATTTGCTATAGAATTATTCTTAAAAGCCGCGAAAGTTAAACTAGTATATCTCTAGATATTCTTGTTTTTCCCAATCCGTAATATGAGAGCGAAATCGCGCAATCTCGTTCCAACGCATAGTTGTATAAGCCTTAACAAACTCTTCCCCTAACATATTAGAAAACGCGGTGTCTTTATCTAATGCTGCTAATGATTCTTCAATATTAGTAGGCAGCTTCTTATAATTTGGGTTTTCCTCAGCTGGCCCACTTTTAGCTTTTGGAGTTTTTGCTTCTGCGCCCTTTTCAAGTCCTAGCAAACCTGTTGCCAGTACTGCAGCTATTGCTAGATAGGGGTTTGCTAGGCCAGTACCCAGGCGATTTTCTAAATGAGTGTTGTCATCTCTGGAGTTTTTTGCACGCACAGCTGCTGAACGATCTTGTGGTCCCCAACTAACGTTTGACGGAGCAAACGTATGCGGTTTAAATCGGCTATAGCAATTTATTGTAGGAGCTAATAAAGCCATGCTCGCAGGAGTATGATCCATCATTCCCTGTATAAATTGGCGAGCCAGCGAGGATAATCCATCTGCATCAGAATTATCTAAAAACATATTCTCTCCAGTCTCTTTGTTTAATAGGCCAATATGTACGTGACATCCTGAAGCCGCAGTATCACTAAATGGTTTAGTCATAAAAGTCGCGTTTTGGCCCATCTGATGCGCAATTGTTTTGACACCATTTTTGAACGTAAATGCTTGGTCTGCAGCTTCTATTCCAAGAGAAGGGGCAAAGTTAATTTCAAATTGAGAAGGAGCATATTCACTATTAGCTGTGATTAAATCGATGCCAGCCTTTGGCATCTCATCCATTATTTGGTCAATCAAAGGGAGATATCGATTTCTCAGTGTGTTAAAAATATGAAGTCCACCGAAATAAGGTTCTGAGGTTTCAGGGGAGAGAACGTAAAATTCGTACTCAAGACCTAATTTGACATCGTACCCCAGTGATTCAGCTTTACTTATAAGTTGTCGCAAAACCCATCTTGGAGCAGCTTTTTGAGGAGTACCATCTTCCCAATAACCCTCGCATATAAGTCTTGCAGTACGGTCGAGCCAGGGAACAATTATCGCTGTATCGAGATCCGGCATTAGATATTGGTCTGCGTAATTGACCTCTTCATTGTATAAAGTGTTTGCTACTACTGATGATGCTGTATCGAGCACCACTGTGCCTCCATACATATTTAAACCTTTTGCAGCGTATGACTCTACATGTGGGATAGGCACTAATTTAGACCGACTAACTCCATGCATGTCAGGCAGCTCAAACTGAACATGAGCAATATTATTTGCCTTCCACTCTCTTACAAGATCAGCAATTGTTTTGGTACTCTTTACCATTAATAATCTCCTTTGACTCTTTCCTTGGGCATTTTATTCAAAAACCAGAGCGCTTGCAGGGTTTTTTACAAGAATCTTGGTAATCTGAGATTCAGTAATACCTCTTTTTTTCATTCTTGGAACAATATTACTTAAAATGTGACCATAACCTTGTCCGCCATTTTTAGATAAATGCCATTTTCGACATATGTCTTGGGAGATCACGATTTGATCTTCAAATCCATTTTCGATTAGAAACACTATCTTATCTAGTCTTTCTTCATCATTAGGCATATTGATCGCTTCGTCCATAAACATAGCAGTATTCTCCCAGCCAAAGATATCGAATTCTAGATAACAACCGGTTGTTGCAAGCTCAATGAAATGTGATTGAGACTGAATCGCTGTATCTAGATGCCCTATTATGCAGTTGGTTGGGTTTGCGCCTCCTCTAATCAAATGATTAAGTATTGCTAAAGGTGCCTCATCTCCGAGTCCGGAATGTATAGTAATCGGTGCACCGGTTTCCTTTTGAGCTTTTCCTGAAGCAAGTAAAATCTTTATCTCGTTTTGGGTCAATGGCCAAAAATTTCCGACCTCTCCAATTATTCCTGACCGAATATTAGTATCTTTAACTCCTATGGTGATATCGCGAATAATTTCATCGGTGATTTGTGACTGTGTTTTTTGATCCATATCTGGAGGATGGGAATGAGTGACATAATATGATGAACCCATAATTATGTTTAATTTTGAGCCTCTTGATATTCTTGCTAATGCTAGAGGGTCTCTTCCAATACCAATACTAGTCGTGTCAACTAAGGAGTTGCCTCCAGAATTTTTGTAGGCAGCGACCTCTTCAATTGCAACGGATTCATCGTACATACGCGCGCCATCAAGGTGATGTATATATAAATCGTGTGATTTCGAAGTTAGCTCTGGTCTGAATGGTATGTTTTTTAATGACCTCACGCTTGCGTAATCAGATTCGTAATAGTAACAAGTCGTATCAATCAGCAAATGCTCATGCATTAATGTTATACCCAAATCTGTAGGATGAATTGGGCCTAGTACAGTTTGAATTTGTCCCGAAAGTTCTGATTTCGACAAATTTTGCTTCCTCCGAATTTGGTAGAGTTATATAACTAAAGTATTTAATTATTTAGTAAAACTTAAACTTTGCAAAGTTTAAGTTTTTAAATGCTGAGTTATTGAATCTCTTAATTGTTCTATCCAATATTTAATTAGATAGTCTGATGTTACAAAAAACAGTGACTTTAGCATCATCTTATACACCCAAAATCGAGACACTTTGGCCACAGAATCTGATTGGATCCAAGTTTCTTTCAGGGCCAGAGCATTTAGAGTACCCAGTCCCAGTAGGAGCGGCCATAAAACTGCCAACCTTAATCTCATTTTAGTTGCAGGAATAGATAAAACATATCTTTCCGCTGATTGGTATAAATTCAAAGTTTTATCTATTTGATTAGCTAGCAACTGTTTTACTGCTTTTGTATGGATGGGATTCAATAGATCAGAATGACTTAGTTTTAGTTCGTTTAAATCCTCATCAGGTATATAGCATTTTCCTAACCGTATATCTGATGGGCAATCACGCAAGATATTGGTCATTTGTAGAGCTTTTCCGAAATCGATTCCTAAAGATGACATAAAAGATACATCAGTATTTTTCAGTTTGGACTCATTTGCAAAACTTAGCTCAGTCCAAAAAGGACCAACGCACCCAGCCACCAGATATGTATATTGATCTAACTCATCTGAATTTGTGAGACTTAATATCCCAGATTTGTTTATCGGGTCGCTAAAATATCTCAGATCCATTTCCATTCCTTGTATCAGTGTCAATACAACATTCTTAACTTGAATGTAATCCGTAGAGTTTAAAGATTGAATACAAGTTAGAATTGTAGGGATTGCCTTGACAAGCTGATTTTCTAATTCAGTTAAAGTCTGGCTTGCATTGTTTTCAGACAATGATGTGAAGTTCAAATCTGTCTTGTCATTACTTAATCCTAATTTAATAGCATCAAGGGATTTAATTTTGACTAAAGCGGAAATATTTGGAGTATCAGTGATAGTGTCAGCTGCTCGAGCCATTAGATAAGCTAAACTTATCGGTTTACGTACTTGCTTCGGTAATATCCTAAGGGATAAATAGAACGCCCTTGACGTTGATTTTAGTAACTGATCTAGTTTGACTTCACTGGTTAGCATATTTTTAAGTGTACTGCCCGGCCAGGATTCGAACCTGGGTCGAAGGCTTCAAAGGCCTTAGTGCTACCACTACACCACCGGGCATCGAGAACGATTTTAGGAGTCTTCTTCAATCCTTAATTTTTCTGCAGACGTTGATTCAGGTGATTTTAATTTTTCTAAAAATTGGTAAGCGTTGGGCGCCCAGCCTATACCAAATACTGTTTCATTAAAAAGGCTTGGATTACCTTTATTCCACAGAGTTTTTTTGATATCAGCCATAGAGGGAAGCCTCCAATCGTAAGGAACACCTAAAAAACGTCCACGGCTTTTTTTTGTGGCAACTGAATAAGCTAACGTTGCCATTGTAAACAGAATTATCGCAGTTCGAATCTTTTTTTTATATGACATAGTAGCCACCTCCCCCTATGCCGTAGACCCAAAACCTTAATTTAACTTAACAGAGGGTTATCGTAAACCCATCATCACCTTATTACTATAGTCTAATATTCATATTGTATTCAATAAATAATTTAGATTGAAAAATTCAACGATTCGTAATTTGGGTAAAAATTGATTTATACTGACGTACAAAGAGGCCGTATATGAATAAAATTTCCCCCGTTGATGTAGTAGTTGTCGGTGCAGGCAATGCAGCTTTATGTGCTGCATTGGCAGCAGCTGAAGCTGGCGCTAGCGTTGTTGTTTTAGAGAAATCTCCAAAGAACGCTCAAGGTGGTAACTGTCCTTATACCGGAGCTGGATTTCGGTTTACCCATGACGGTATCGATGATCTTAAATCTTTGTTGCCGCATAATACCGACATTGGTGAGTTTCAAATGTCTCCATATACGGCTCAGGATTTCCAAGACCACTTTTTAGAAGCCACATATGGAGATACTGACCAAGAACTAATGAACGTTGTTATATCAAAATCGCGATCAACTATTGAATGGATGCATTCTAAGGGGGTTAGATGGGAACTACCAATAAACATTAATCTTGAAAATTCACCATCCATTATTCCAAATCAAGTTGGATTGTCAGCACATGAATCGGGGCCAGGTTTAGTACGTATGTTAACTAAAGCTCTTGTGGCTGAATCAATATCCATTTTGTATGAAACGAAAATGGTTTCTATTACGAAGGGAAATCGCGGTCAAATTAAATCTATAACAATACAAGATCGTGATGGCTTAAATAACATAAATTGTAAGTCAGTGGTGTTAGCGTGTGGTGGCTTTGAGGCGAATCCTGAAATGCGAATCAAGTATTTGGGTACAAAATGGGAAAACGCTAAGGTTAGAGGGTCTCGATATAACACTGGTGATGGGCATAGAGCAGCCTTAGATATAGGTGCAGCCACCAATGGTCAGTGGACTGGTTGCCATGGTACTCCAATAGACCTGCATGCTCCAAAAATGGGCGATTTAGCATTGACCGATGCTATGCCAAGAAGATCTTATAACCTTGGTATTATGGTCAATTTGGATGGGAATAGATTTACCGATGAGGGAATAGGGTTTGCAGAACAAACTTTCGTCCAAATTGGCTCAGATATATTGTCACAGAAACGCAGTAGGGCTTTTCAAATATTTGATCAACGTGCCGTAAATCATCTAGAGGCACGGTATGGAGGATCTAGTTCAATAAGTGCTGGATCCATTAAAGAATTAGCAGATTTGATAGGGATTAATTCAACTGTCTTAATGTCCACTGTGGATCAATTTAATTCGGAATCGGAAGACGCTGAATACCTTCCTAGGGCGCTAGATGGTAGATCAACTGGAGGTATAAATCCAAGTAAAAGTAATTGGGCGATAAAAATAGATAAGCCTCCATTTTTGGCATACGCTGTCACTGGAAGCATCACTTACACATATGGTGGACTTAAAATTGATGAATATGCGAGGGTATTAGATATGGAGGATAATCCAATAACTGGATTATATGCAGCTGGAGAAATAGTTGGCGGCATTTTCTATCATAATAGCCTAAGAGCGGCAGGTTTGATGCATGGATCTGTATTTGGTAAATTAGCGGGCCAGCACGCAGGGGAACTTGCAAATCACTAAAGATTAAAACTTAAAGAGCCCACTTCAAACCTTTTGAAGTGGGCTCTTTAAGTTTTAAAGTACTAGGATGGATACTTTATATTAATCCTGATTCTCTGACTGATCCCAATGCCTTCTCATAGGCTGAAATTGTGTCTTCAAGATCCTGGTCTGAATGATCTTGGCCGATAATTAGCCTCGTGCCGCTGCTCATAGGATCTATACCTTCATTGATAAGAGCAAGGTGTAACTGTGAATTTCTATGGCCATTATTTATTTTTGTCCATTCTGGTTCAGTTAATTCGAAAGTAGCACCATCATCATCAACTTCAAAGTCAACTCCAAGTCGGACAAACAATAAAGGTCCATGCCCCGTTACCTGTCCTGGGATTTCCATTTTCCCTAATAATTCATTTAGTCCGGTTTTAAGTTTACTTCCTACAGCGTCAGTTATTGCGTTCACGTCGGTATCTCTAACGAGCTCTAGTGCAGTAGCTCCTGCGGCGGCAGAAATTGGGTTTGCATTAAATGTGCCCGGGTGCCCCACTCTTTCATTATGGTTATAAGATGCATCATCTTTAAATTCAATCAAATTGATAATATCGGCTTTACCAGCAACTGCACCGCCGGGTAATCCGCCACCGAGTATTTTTGCTAAAGTTGTAATGTCCGGCGTGACATCAAATTTTCTGGAAGCACCGCCTTTTGACAGCCGGAAACCAGTTACAACTTCATCCATGTGGAAAACAGTTCCGGTCCTCTCGGTCAGCTCTCTAAGCTCATGAAGGAAGCTAGGTGGAATCGGATGGAGCCCCATATGAGATCCAGTCGGTTCAATCATAACAGCAGCTACATCATTGGTTTCTTTAATCGCTTTTTCAACAAGCCCAATGTTATTTGGTGGCAAAACAATCATTGTGTCAAGTGTTTCCTGTGGGATACCTCCCAGTCCAGAACCGCCTGCTGTAGCATAGTCACTCCAACCATGGAAGTGGTCATCAAATTTGATGATTTTTGTTTTCCCTGTATAAGCACGTGCTAGCCTCATAGCCATCATTACTGCTTCTGTTCCCGAGCTTTGGAAACGAACTTTTTCAGCACAAGGCACTAATTCTTTTACTAACTGCCCCCATTTTATTTCTTTATCTGTGGAGCAACCCATTTGCGTTCCTTCAGCTACAGCTTCTTGAACCGCTTTTACTATGCTAGGGTGTGAGTGACCTAATATCATCGCACCATGCCCAGTTTTATAATCGATTATTTTATTGCCCTCAGCATCCCATTTATAAGCCCCTTTTGCATGGGTAACATACATAGGGAAAGGAGCAAGTCGTCTAGCGTCATGAGTTACTCCGTTTGGAAAAAGGTCTTTTGATGTTTGGTAGCGAGACAAAGACTCTGGGTGTTCGTCAATGTATCTTTGTTCGATTTTTGTATTAGCCATGTTCTTTTCTCAACTTATAAATTTTGGTGATTTCAAAGTAGTGTTAATTTAGCCGAATGCTGCAATTCCACTGAAGTCCAGCAACAACCTCATAACACATAATATAAGTCACACTAGTAACTATGCAACCGTTGTTAATTAATTCTAATTGCCGCTAATATGAATGAAAGTTAATTTAATGTGATTAAAATAATCAATTTTTTTAATCCAAATGTTCATTTGCGAAAAAGAATTATGTTATATAATTCAATAGAATTTACTTAAATTTATTTAATAAGGATCAGTTAAAAGTATCTTGACACTTATCTGTAAAGCGTGATACTTTTCACTAATTCCTTTTTGACTGATACGTACGCCTATTGACGGGTTCGTTAAGTAATCTCAATAAGATTTTTTTGAAAGGTGAGTTGTGGATCCGGAACCTTTGTTAAACGCTCAGTGGAGTGAGTTGGGAAACCTTCTTACAAACATATGGATAATGGTTATTTTTATTGTGTTTTTTGCGTTAAATATGCTTATAGCAAATAATTGGCTTACATCACTCACTGAAACGAGACATATTCCGCCCTCCTTACGGAGGCTGCGTCCTGGATTTTATGTTGTATCTATTGCGTCTTTTGGATGTGCAATGTACTTTTTATCTCGAGCGGTGGATCATGCGGGAGTGCTCAGAGACTTTTGGCCAAATTACTGGATATGAACGACGGAATGAATTAAGTGTTACCTGGAGATTTTCCCTCAATAATACCAAAAAAGCCAAATCGTAAAGATATGGTTAAATTTGGTATTTTAGGAATGGCTGGGCTAGCTGGGTTGGCTTTAGTAGTCATAGTTTTGTTATTTGTTATATCTGCTTGGCTGGGCCGGCCATTGAGTGTGTTTGGATACGACGAGGGGCCTGATCAACCGATAGCATTTCCTCATACTAAGCACGTACAAGATGTTGGTTTGGACTGTACTTTTTGTCATCGCAATGTAACTAAAGGCGCTTCAGCGACGGTTCCTTCTGTAGGCCTTTGCATGACTTGCCATACAGTGGTCGGTGACGAATCAGCAGAAATTGAAAAATTACGAAATTATCATGCTGAAGGAGAACCTATTGATTGGGTAAGAGTACATCGATTACCTGATCATGTCAGATTTAATCATCAGGCACACATTCAATATTTTTCTGAGAAAAACAACATATTGCCTTCAGCAGTTTGCGCTACATGTCACGGTGATGTAGCGAATATGAAGAAAGTCAGGCAGGTTGAGCCTTTAAAAATGGGAAATTGCGTTGATTGTCATAGGGATAATAGCGCTCCCACTGATTGTAGTACATGTCACTATTAGGGTTTCGATTATATTGAGGAAAGTAAAAAGTTTTAATGAAATTAACTAGAAGACAATTCATTACTGGCGTTGGAGGAGGTGCTTTAGGCGCAGTGTTAGCTGCTGCTTGTGGAATTCCAGAAGACGAATTATTAATGCAATCTAAAGTAGGTATGCCTGAAGATGTTGTAACAGGTTTAGACAATTGGTATGCCACCATAGGAAAACCTTACTCTACGGGAGAAGGATTAGTTGTCAGAGTTATGGAAGGCAGGGCAAAAAAGGTAGAAGGTAATGTTGATTATCCTGTGAATCGAGGTAAGCATAGCGCTCGTAGTGAGGCGTTATTGCAAGATTTATACAACCCTGATCGTATCAAAGCCCCTATGGCTCGAGTTGGAGAACGTGGTGAAGGGAATTGGGAAGAAATTGGTTGGAGTGATGCGATCTCTCGAATTGCCCACCAACTTGAACAAATTAAAAATGATCGAAGAAACCGAGAGGTAGTTTTGGTTACTAACCCTTCAGTTTCCCACGCCGGCTTGGTTGCAGAGAGGTTTATATCTGCATATAGAGGTACAAAAATTTCATATGAAACTTTAGAGAACACTAATCTTAGAAGCGTTATGAAAGAGCTTTTTGATCAAGATAGACTGCCTGATATAGATATCGACAATAGCGATTATGTTTTGTCTTTTGGTGCAGATTTTTTAAATACATGGGTATCACCAGTGAGATACATGGTAGGGTATGGCGAATTTAGACAGGGAGGAAACCATAGAGGTAAGCTTGTTCATGTAGATTCTCGCTTTTCCATGACAGGCGCAAATGCTGATG
>Ga0209501_10000505_pt1 | contig 47270 bp, 43 predicted proteins | sample ArcticOcean_MG_C_4_FD_187434 | JGI IMG/M metagenome (GOLD analysis project Ga0209501, IMG submission 187434) | Marine microbial communities from western Arctic Ocean - ArcticOcean_MG_CB4_134 (SPAdes) (version 2) | ecosystem: Environmental > Aquatic > Marine > Oceanic | place: Arctic Ocean...
AGCTGATGGTTCCAAACAGCTTCGTTTGACCACTAACGAGGCCGACGATTTGGAGCCGGTCTGGTCTCCAGATGGGAACGATTTGGCTTTCGTCTCGCACCTCTACGGACCAGGCGAGATTTTCATCATGGACAATGAAGGCGGCAACCAGCGTCGGCTGACCACCAACGATGTAGAAGACCATTCCCCTGATTGGTAGGTAGTTGAACCAGAACCCTCTTTTCAGAAGTGCTACACTCGCGGTGCCTGCAACCATTTAGCTAGATACGGGAAGGGCACTATGGATTACTCTGAAATCGCTCCGATTATGGGCCGACTTTGGTCACCCCTTGCAGCAGTCACCAGCCATTGGCAAGGTCAAGACAACGTTCAGATCGCGGTAGCCATCGCCGCTGCATCCATTGTTCCTGACCGACCCAGGGTCGTGGTCCAACTCTACAAAACCAACCATAGCCACAACATGGTCCTCTCCAGCGGGGCTCTTGCTCTAAACTTTCTCAAACCAGACCAAATCAACCTCATCGGCGATTTTGGCCTGGTATCAGGCCGCGACCAAGAGAAACTTGCCGAATTTGATACCAGCCCCGGCGAATCCGGAAGTCCAATATTGTCAGACTGCTATGGTTACTTGGACTGCCGAGTGGTCAACGCGATGGACGGTGGAGATATGACCTGCTTTTTGGCTGACGTGATTGGCGGAAAAACCCTGGCTGGGGGCGAACCACTCTGGTGGCGAGACGCCCGTAACGAACTTCCTCAGGAATGGCTGGAACGCTGGGAGAACAAGCAATCGTCTGAAGTGGCTACCTCGCGTGCCAACATGGACCAGATTAGCTACACACCCTGGCAACCACCCAAATAAGAAAAACCCTTCGCTGCAATAAAGAAGGTTGAGATTGAGGCGTTGACAGTGTCGACCGAGTATTTTTAAAAAGAAGGTTAGGATGCAGGCGTTGATTGCGCCGACCAATAATATGGATGAGATTCGCCCACACATTGAAAAAATTCATGACACTCCCCATAAATCGGTAGTGGCAGTGTCCGGCGCAGGTACACAAGCAGTCGCCTGGCTGCTGGGAGTAGCCGGTGCATCTCGCACTATCCTAGAGGCGTTGGTGCCCTACGGTCGAGAGTCAATGAACTCATTCTTGGGCTTCGAGCCAGAGCAATCAGCCTCAGCCCAGACAGCCAAAGACATGGCCAAGGCTGCCTACCGCAAGGCTAAATCCCAACTTGAAGATGACTCTCCGCCTGTGGGCCTGAGCTGTGCGGCGACTATCGCCACCGACCGTCCCAAGCGCGGCGATCACCGCGCTTATGTTTCCGCTTGGGACCAACATGGCAACACCCTCTATTCATTTAACTTGCACAAGGGTCTACGTGACCGGGCTGGGGAGGAAGAGGTGGTTAGCCGGTTGTTGGTCCACGCCCTGATGTTACTTTCCGGTTTGGAGTCAGATGTAGAACTGGGTATCACGCCGGGAGACACCCTGGAAATCGAACAGACAGAACACGCATCACCCCTGGACCAACTTCTTTCGGGAGAGGCTCGTTGGGTCGTCGTTCGTGGTGGCCAGTTAGAGGTTGAGGGTGAGGCACCTGCTGCACTCCTGCCAGGTTCATTTAGCCCGGTGCATCAAGGGCACCGAGGTATGGTGGCAGCCGCGCAATCGAAACTTGGCGTTGGTGTGGGTTTCGAGATATCAGTAACCAACGTCGACAAACCTCCATTAGAAGAAGCAGAGATACTGAAACGTTTAGCTCAGTTCACCGACGACGAAACAGCGGTGCTGACCAGCGCGGAGACATTTTTTAAAAAGGCACGGTTATTCCCTGGTAGAACGTTTCTGGTTGGTTGGGACACTGCGATTCGACTGGTGGCGCTACGGTATTACGGCGATGACACGGGCGAAATGATGATCGCGCTGGCGGAGATGCTGGCCGCTGGCACTCGGTTTTTAGTGGCCGGTCGTGAGGATCAGGGCATCTTCAAAACACTGAAGGACGTTCCAGTGCCCGAAGGATTTCAGGGTTTGTTCGGAGATATCACAGAAGATCAGTTTCGGGAAGACATATCTTCCACCCAACTCAGAGCCAGCCAGTAGAAACCTTCAACCATCTATCCGTAACGTATAACCAAAAGTCCAACGTCTATGTTTCGCAGTTAATTATTGGTTAGGGATAGAGTCAAATCTCGTTGACACTCTTTGGTGGCCGATGGTATATTTCGAGCGTAATTTGAGTCTATACCAACCATCCCACCGGCACACTACTGATTTTGCGGTGGGTTGTTTTTTCTCCCCAAGATGACACCTGATACATTTAGCCCCGAACTGTTCACGCAGAACTGGACCGCGGTGGCCTTAGCCGCCGTTGTCGCTGCTATGGCAATTGGCGGCATGTTCAGCGCCTCTAGGATGCTGTCGGCCCGCCGTCACTCTGAGGCCAAGCTCACTACTTACGAGTGTGGAATTCCACCCTCCCCGTATACGTGGTCGAACATCAATGTCCGTTTCTACATCTTTGCCATTCTCTTTTTGATATTCGATGTTGAGGCGGTCTTTCTTTTCCCTTGGGCAGTAATTTTCATGCAGGAAAAGATTAACGAGGCCAACGTAATGCCTTTCTACGCCATGATGATGTTCTTGGGAGTGCTCGCCTTCGCCATTATTTACGCCTGGAAGAAAGGGGTGCTTGAATGGCAGAAATAATCGTCGGGCGGGGTAACCAGCCGGGCCCAAGCATGTTTGACGACACTATCGGGAGCAAGCTGCCCGGTATCATCACTGCTTCTACCGACCAGCTCTTCGCAATGGCTCGCAAGTCGTCTCTATGGACTCTGTCCTTTGGACTGGCCTGCTGCGCCATCGAAATGATGTCCACCTACATGGCCCATTACGACTTTGACCGCTTTGGTGTGGTTACTTGGCCGTCGCCTAGGCAGGCAGACGTCATGATTGTGTCTGGCACCGTGGTCAAGAAAATGGCAGAACCTATTCGGCTGCTCTACGAACAGATGCCTGAGCCCAAATGGGTGATTGCCATGGGCAGTTGCGCCACCAACGGCGGTCCCTATTACCGCTCTTATTCGGTGGTAATGGGTGTAGACCATATCGTCCCCGTTGATGTTTATGTCCCTGGGTGTCCGCCCCGCCCTGAAGCCCTGCTGTACGGTATTATCAAGCTCCAAGAGAAGATTATGCGGGACGCGAAAAAGTAGTGGTTCAGGGAGGAGAGAACCAGGAGTCTGCGGAACAACCAGTTGATACGCCAGCTCCGGCGGCGGCTGCAGAGACTTCTACTCCGGCCCAGAAACCCGCTTCGGCAGCGGCCCACGGCGCAGAAGAACCTCCGGCAGACCCATTAGCAAAATTATCGGCTTTTGGAAAAGAATTATTGGACGCATCGCTGGATGTGCTCAAGGAATTCTCTCCTGAGGCCAGCGCACTGGACGACATTCCCCAGGTTATTATCGAAAAACAGCACGCCTTGGCTGCGTGTCAGTTGATGAAAGACGACCCACGTATCAATGGTCAGATGCTGCTTTGCCTGGCATGCGTGGATTTCTCAGAATATTTCCAACTCATCTACGTGCTGCAGTCTTTGGGACCGGAACGCACCGTAGTCCTACGCACCAATATCCCCTACTCCGATGCAACGATTTCATCTGTATCGTCGGTTTGGAAGGCGGCTGATTGGTACGAACGAGAAGCCCACGACCTTTTTGGCGTAGATTTCTACGGCCACCCGGACCCCTCGCCACTACTCTTGTACGACGGATTTGAAGGGTTCCCGGGCCGCAAAGAATTTCCATTTAACGAATATCAGGAGTTTTAGAGCATTATGGGAACGGTGGTCATTTTGGCCAAAATTGAAATGATTGAAGACAAGTACGTCGCCAAAATTGACGAACTTGAATTGGAAGGCGAGGGCACGACTTTGGAAGCCGCCCAAGACGAGTTGATTCAGGTTATGAGAGCCTGGATAGAATCTCACGACGGCACCGACACGCTGAGCGACGTCCTAGCCGACGCTGGTTATCCGGATGTGGATGAAGAAACGGAAGTACAACTTGAATTCGGCGAGGCCGTATTGTCTTAGACTCGCGTTGTTTTAAATCGGTAATTAACTGTGCCAAAGAAACCTAAAGATAAAACACCAAAGACTGCTGAATATCCGCCATTTGATCGGATCGTGTATCAGATTGAGGAATCCAGAGCTGGCGAAGGATACGAAGCGGTCTGCCCTGAACTGATAATCAGCGGGTTTGGTGACACGGCAGAAGAAGCAAAAAACACGCTTAGACGCCAAGTGGTGGAATACCTGGAAGACTGCGAAAAGTTAAAGGTTCTGGACGCGACTCTGATTGATGCAGGGTTTTACTTCAATGGAGATGCCTGGATGAGCGCGGCAGTAGAACCGCCGGGCGAGCCCAAGATACGCTTTATTGGAACTCCATCGGAACAAGACCTGGAATCGATTTAATCGACCGGTCCAACAAATTTAATAGAACAGTCAAATTATGACGCAAACTTCTGAAAATATAGTGCCCAACGCTGAACCGGTAGAGATGCTGCTGAACATGGGACCGCAGCACCCCTCAACCCATGGCGTCTTTCGCATGGTTCTGTGGGTGGACGGCGAAAAGATAGTCGACGTTGTGCCCCACATTGGCTACCTGCACCGTGGCTCGGAAAAATTGTGCGAAGGCGAGCAGTACAACCAGGTCATCACTCTGTTTGACCGTATGGATTACATCGCTAACTTCAACAACGAGCATGTCTACGTAAGGGCTGTTGAGAAGTTGATGGGCATGGAAGTTTCAGAACGCAGCGAATACATTCGTGTGATTCTGTGCGAACTGAACCGAATCGCCAGCCACATGCTTTTCATCGCGACCATGGGCTTGGACGCTGGCGCCATGACACCGTCCATGTTCTGCTTCCGAGGCCGTGAACGGATTCAAGGATTGTTTGAATCCGTCTCTGGTGCACGGATGATGCACAACTATTTCCGGATTGGCGGATTGAAAGAAGACGTTCCCGACGACTTTGTGGCGCAGGTTCGGGAAGTTCTTGAACTGGTTAAGAAAGATACTGAGGAGTCGGACAAACTTCTCAGCTTCAATGAAATTTTCCTGGCCCGCCTGAAAAACATCGCCGTGATGTCTGCTGAAGACGCCATTGATTATGGTCTGACCGGGCCGTGTCTGCGAGCTTCCGGAGTAGATTACGACGTCAGAAAGGCAGCACCATACTCGGTCTATGACCGGTTCGATTTCGACGTGCCAATCGGCTTGGATGGAGACTGTTGGGATCGCTATTACCTACGAGTCCAAGAGGTTTACCAGTCGATACGAATCGTCGAACAGGCGCTGGACCAACTGCCTGACGGAGAAGTGACTTCCTCTCTTGGAAGACGTCTGCTGCGTCCGCCTGCCGGTGAGGTCTACGTCCGTGGCGAAAACCCCAGGGGCGAGATTGGTGTCTACCTGAACAGTGACGGGTCGGACAAACCCTATCGCATCAAAGTACGGCCACCATCTTTCTGCAACCTGTCGGCATTGCGACAGATGCTGAAAGACTCCTGGATTGCCGACTCGGTGGTAATTCTGGGCGCGCTGGACATCGTGCTGGGCGAGGTGGACCGCTAATGCCAGCTACGATTCTCCTTGCCATCAGTCTCGGTGATTTTATTTGGCTGGTAATCGCGCTTTTCATCATGTTCAGCGCCCTCTCTGGCGTGGTGCTGTCATTGACCTGGCTGGAGCGAAAGGTCCTTGGGAGACTCCAACTGCGATTAGGACCGACTCGCACCGGGCCAATGGGCCTAATGCAGCCGATCGCCGACGCCTTGAAGCTGATTCTCAAAGAGGACATCATCCCGGCGTCCTCGGATAAGGCCCTCTTCTGGGTCGCGCCCATCATTGTGGTCATCTCCGCTTTCATGATTTGGGTGACCATACCAGGCACTCAAAATGCTGTGATACAGAACCTGGACCTAGGTCTTTTCTATATCATCGCCTTCTCTGTGGTGGGAATACTTGGGCTGGTCTTGGCTGGCTGGGGTTCGGCCAATAAGTATGGCACCCTGGGTGGTCTGAGAGCCGCAGCCCAGCTCATCAGCTATGAGATTCCCATCATAATGGTGGCCATATCAATGGCGATGCTGGCCCAGTCTCTAGACCTACGCGAGATAGTAAACGGGCAGGACGACTACATCTATTTCTTAGTCCAGCCCCTTGGACTGGCGCTGTTCTTCATCGCCGGCCTGGCCGAAGTTGGCCGCACACCCTTTGACATCTACTTTGCCGAGTCTGAGATCGTCGGCGGGCCATTTGTGGAGTACAGCGGTGCTCACTGGTCGGTGTTCTTCCTGGCTGAATATATCAACACCTTTGCCATTGCCGCACTAACAGTGATTCTGTTCTTTGGTGGTTGGTCCGGGCCGGGACTCACCGGAGACTGGGGAATCATCTATTTCTTGTTAAAGGTCTATCTCGTAATCATGGTTATCTTCTGGATACGTGGCACCTTCCCGAGATTGCGTATCGACCAGTTGATGGCCTTCGCCTGGAAGGTCATGGTACCCATGTCGTTCCTGACAATTGTAATGACTGCCGTATACCAGTTCTACGGGTGGCCGGCTTGGTCTTTGACGGCTATGTCGACCACTGGGCTGGTAGTGGTCGGAATCGTCATCTACAAGAAAATGACCGCGCCATCAAAATTGGTGGCAGAAACTCGATCCAGGCAGGCGGCATTGGAAGCCCAACGCCGCGCGCCAGCTACAGGCGGAGGAGACTAGATGTTCAACAGCCTCAAAGGTTTGGTAGTGACACTCGTCTCCACCATGAACGGGCTACGTGCTCCGGTAACTCGCCAGTATCCTGACTCTGGAAATCTGCTGGGCAAGCGCGACGAACCCACACCAGTCAAAGACCGCTTCATGGGGTTCCCGGCGCTGACATGGGACGATGAGGTTGGCGAGCCGTTTTGCACCAGTTGTATGGTCTGCATCCGTGGTTGCCCAACACAATGCATGACGTCGGTTATGAAGGATAACCCCCTCCATGAACAGGAAAAAAGCTCCCGTAGAAAAATTGTAGATAGCTTCGAGATCAATCTCAACCGTTGTATACTTTGTGGGATTTGCGTCGAGGTGTGTAATTTCGACGCGATAGTCATGAGCCACGAACATGAAATGAGTACCTCCAACCGCAACGGAGATCGCTTGGATTTGCCGGCGCTGTTGGAGATGGGGTTTAAGTTCCAAAAAGACACGGATTGGATACCGCCGACAAAACGGGTCAAGGTTCCCAAGGGCGGCGCTTCGGAAGAGTCAAAAACCCCTGCGGAGGCTGAATCCCCTTAGTGGGCCCTGGTGAACTTGCAACGAACTGGCAGAATCACACATTGAACGTAAAAGCGATCTGGCGCGTCTCAATATCAGCCAAACCTTCCCATCGATAAAAATTGAGGAGCCGCCAATCTGGTGGCTTATTATTCGGAAGGATCGAAATAGTGGCAATTATAACGACCGGAAATACAATTGAAAGGCAGGGTGTAATCTCCTAGATGGCCTGGATTGTTTTCATAGCACTGGCCGTACTGACCATTGGTGGCGGGTTGGGGGTGGTGGTCACTCGTAACGTGGTCCATGCCGCGTTAGCGCTGTTGGTCTCATTAATTGCCGTGGCCGGTGTCTATTTGGTCCTGTTCGCCGAATTTTTGGCCTTGGTGCAGGTGCTGATCTATGGCGGGGCAATAATCATTGTTCTGATGTTTGCCATCATGCTGACCAGAAGCGCGGACTACCCACGAATCACCGATAACAAACAGTGGCCGCTGGCCGCTCTGGCTTCGCTGGCATTCTTGGGAGTGCTGGCGCCATCGTTCATCATTGACCGGGTAGAGAACACCCAATCACAAAATGCCTCATTCGAAGGTATCGGCGAATCCCTGTTTACGACCTGGGCAGTCCCCTTCGAAATTGCGTCTCTGGTGCTCTTAGTAGCCCTTATTGGAGCAATCATTATTGCTCGCTCCGACGAGGAAGAGGGCTAAACCATGGTTGATTTAGTCTGGTTCCAACTACTCAGTGCAGTTCTATTTGTCATCGGCCTCTACGGGGTCATGTCTCGCCGCTCTGCGGTCCTGATCGTGATGTCCATAGAACTGATGCTGAATGCAGTGAATATCAACCTGATTGCCGCGGCCTCCCACATGGAAGGCACGGGTAAATTCTCGAACTTCGATGGCCAATTGATCGCCATCTTCATCATCACCGTGGCTGCGGCCGAAGTCGGCTTGGCGCTGGCGTTGATTCTTAGATTGTACCGTAATAAATCGACGGTCAACGTCGATGAAATCAACTTGATGAAATGGTAGAAACCAACCAATACATGGCGCTATCCCAAGCCGCTGATTGCCAGGTGTTTGTCTAATGGAGTGGGCCTGGCTCATACCGATATTTAGTTTCGCCGCGGCGCCGCTAATCGTGCTATTTGGCAAGTACCTGCCTTCCAAGGGTGCGTTCTTGTCCATCTTGGCAATTGTCGCCGGGTTCGGTGGCTTCTGGGTGGTGCTCATCTCCTGGATGGGTGCCGACCCTTCTACTAACGGCTGCTTCACCAGCGAAAACACCCATTTGCTCACCTGCGATTACGAACGGAGGTGGTTCAACGCCGGAGTGATTGGCGACGTTGGCAGTGTGACCCTTAACTGGGGCATACTGATTGACCCGCTGACCATCGCCGTGCTGGGTCTAGTTACCTTTGTAGCGATGATGGTCCAGATTTACTCCCTGGCTTACATGAAGGGCGACCCTCGGTTTGGCTGGTACTTTGCCATTCATTCCATGTTCGCCGCGGCCATGCTCACCCTGGTGTTGGCCGATAACTTCCTGCTGTTGTACGTGGCCTGGGAATTGGTAGGAATCTGCTCCTACCTGTTGATTGGATTCTGGCACGAACGAGCAGCCGCAAGAGAAGCAGCCAAGAAGGCGTTCATTGTCACCAGAATCGGCGACGTTGGACTGCTGATTGGTATTTTGCTCATTTACCGTGAAGTCGGAACCTTCAGCATGCTGGACGCCTTTGAGGCGGTTCGCACCGGAGCCATGAGCGAAGGTGTTACTACCGCTGCCGCGATTCTGCTGTTCTTGGGCGCTATGGGTAAGTCCGCCCAGATACCCTTCCACGTGTGGCTCCCCGACGCTATGGAAGGCCCGACACCGGTCAGCGCACTAATTCACGCTGCAACCATGGTTATTGCCGGTGTGTTCTTGGTGGCCCGGACGTTTCCCATCTTTGAAGCATATGACGCCGACCCGCTTCTTATCGTTTCCATAGTTGGGTTGGTCACGGCGCTGGTAGCCGCGACCATTGCCTTGGTGGCCACTGATCTGAAGCGGATTCTGGCTTACTCCACCATCAGCCATCTGGGATTGATGATGTTATCCCTTGGCGCGTTTGGCTATACGGCTGCCATCTTCCATATGATGGCCCACGGCTTCTCCAAAGCCCTCTTGTTTTTGGGGGCCGGCAGCGTCCTGCACAGTACCGAGTTTCAAGAGACTGGTGAGATGGGCGGACTCAGGAAAGTGATGCCTATAACGGCTATCGTGTTCTCGATTGGAGCTTTGTCTTTGGGCGGTATCCCGATCTTGGCCGGATTCTGGAGCAAGGACGAGATACTGGTGGCGGTGAGCGATAACCGAAATGTAACGTTCATCGTTTTGACCCTGTTCACGGCAATGCTGAGCGCCCTCTATATGGCCCGGGCAATGTTCTTGGTCTTCTTTGGGCCGCTCAAATCACAGAACGAACACGCCCACGAATCACCCGGCGCCATGGTGGTTCCAATGGTCCTGCTGGGAGTCTTGGCCCTTGGTTTTGGACTGATAAGTTTCAACTGGCCCGGCAGCTACGGCGGAATCGGGACATTTGTTTACTTCAAGCACGCCCATGACTTCCATTTTGAAATTTGGCTGGGTGCTGTTTCCATTGTCTTGGCGGTGGGAGCTTTTATCGCTGCCTACCTGATTTATGTGAAACGAAGTGTATCACTGGAAAACACACGCTCAAACTTCTCCGGGATATTGAAGGTCATTGAGAATAAATACTACTTCGACGAGGTCTATCAGTGGACCATCGACCGGGTGGTGTTGGTGTTCTCCAGATCCATCTCCTTCTTTGATCGCGCAATCGTCAACGACATCATCGTGAACGGTCCTGCCGATGTAACAAGAAAGTTTGGCATCGCGATTCGCGTCCACGTGACCGGTCACGTCTATACCTACACCTTGGCCATGGCCATTGGCTCGGTTGGATTGGCAATCTTTGTTTGGCTGAGGGTTGCCTAGATGACTCTCTTTTCCCAACAATGGTTGTCCGCAACACGGCATTTGGATAACAGACCGCCTTTGTGGTTAAAGGCGGTGGTTCATGAACGATTTCGATGATGTAGCAATGTTGTTATTGATAGTGGTGCCCCTGGCCGGATCGCTATCAATGATGTTCATGCCCGGCGGTCAGACCAAAGAGACCTGGTACTTTGCCATCTTTATCGCGGCGGTCTCCCTGGCTTTGTCGTTGGTCATTTTTATCAACTATGACTACAACCAAGGTGGGTTCCAGTACACCGTCAGCTACGAATGGTTGCCTGGGCCGTTGGATATCAATCTGTCACTGGGACTGGATGGTATCTCCGCCCCCATGATTCTGTTGAACGGCATAGTGCTGTTAGGCGGGGTTCTGGTCTCGCAGACGATTAACTATCGCCCCCGAGAATTCTTTGTTCTGCTATTCGCATTGGCGGCCGGCGTTTACGGCGTGTTCGTCGCCCGTGACCTGTTCTTCCTGTTCTTCTTTTACGAGCTGGCGGTTCTACCCATGTACCTACTCATTGGCGTATGGGGCAGCAGCACCGACTTCGGCACTTTCCTGCGCACCAAAGAATACGGGGCAATGAAGCTGCTGATCTTCTTGGTGGCCGGTAGCATTTTGGTCTGGATTGGAATCCTGGCCCTGTACGCCGAATCGGCAGACCTGGGGGCCGCTACATTCTCGCTGGAAGGTCTAGGTCAACTGGCTGAATCAGGCCAGCTTGATTCCGATTTCCAGAAATGGGTGTTCCCGCTGTTCATGGTGGGTTTTGGCGCATTAGCCGGACTGTGGCCATTCCATACCTGGTCGCCAGACGGCCACGTGGCTGCGCCAACTGCTGTGAGCATGCTCCACGCCGGCGTCCTGATGAAATTGGGCGCTTACGGCATCATTCGCGTCGGCATGTTTCTGCTTCCTGAGGGCGCAGATGCGTGGATGCCAGTTTTAATCACTCTGGGCTCCGTAAACGTAATCTACGGCGCAATGTCGGCCATGTCCCAGAACGACTTGAAGTACATCATTGGTTATTCCAGCGTTAGCCATATGGGCTACGTGCTGATGGGTATTGCTACGCTCGATAATATTGGTGTGGGCGGCGCAATCCTCCAGATGTTTGCTCATGGTTTGATGACTGCCTTAATGTTCCTTCTGGTCGGCTCGATTTATCAGAAGACCCACACTCGAGACATAAACGTCCTCAACGGGTTGGCCAGCCGTATGCCGGTGAACACGTTCTTCTTCGCAATCGCGGGTCTGGCATCATTAGGTTTGCCAGGCCTCAGTGGGTTCATCGCCGAATTCATGGTATTTACAGGCACGTTCCGTACATATATGCCATTGGGTATCTTGGCGATTATTGGCGCGGCTTTGACGGCAATCTATATCCTGCGCCTGTTGGCGAGGACGTTTATGGGCGAGGCGGACGAGCGTTGGGCAGACCTAACTGACTCCAGTCCGGTTGAATTGTCCGTGGGCGCGGCCTTTGTTGCAATAATTATTTTTGTCGGAGTCTGGCCAGACCCGTTGTTGCGAGTCATCAACGTTGGCGTCCAGACGATTCCGGGAGTTTAGGCTGTAGTGAGTCCTCTTTCCGACAACCTAGAACTGCTTACACCCGAGTTTGCTCTGGCGGGCTTGGCGTTCTTGGTCTTTGCCTTGGATCTTTTCCTGCCGGAAGGCAAGAAGCGACTATTGGCGTTTGTCTCCATAGTCGGTCTAATTGCAGTGGTCGTAGTATCGCTGGTTATGCTCTGGGACGAAGAGGAGTCCCTTTATAACGGCCTGCTTGCTGTTGACGCGTTCGCCCTATTCTTCAAGGTCTTCTTCCTAGGAATGGGAATCGCCATCATTCTAATGTCTATGGACTTTGTGGAAACCCGACTCAAGCATCAAGGTGAGTTCTATGGGCTTCTGCTGTTCTCGATTTTGGGCATGAACGTGATGGCCCAGTCCAGGGAACTGCTGACGGCCTACATCGCATTAGAGTTGTTGACCTTCAGCCTCTACGTCCTAGCGGCCTACGCCAAGGACAGTGATAAGTCTAACGAAAGCGCGCTGAAGTACATCATCGTCGGCGCAGTGTCGTCGGCCATCCTCCTCTACGGAGTGAGCATGGTCTACAGCACGTTGGGCGTGACCAAGTTCGACGATATTGCCATCGGTTTAGCTCAAGCTACCAACGTTAGTCCGGCGCTATGGGTCGGGGTTGGCCTGATATTGGTCGGCCTCATGTTCAAGATATCTGCCGTGCCTTTCCACATGTGGGCGCCAGACGTTTATGAGGGTGCACCCTACCCGGTTACTGCTTATTTGGCCATTGGATCCAAAGCGGCGGCTTTTGCGTTGATACTGCGGTTTGTCTCGGAAGGATTTGTCCCCGCAGCAGAACGTTGGGAACAATGGCAGTTGGTTTTTGCGGTTCTGGCCACGGTCACAATGCTGGTGGGTAACCTGGTGGCATTGGCGCAAAAGAATTTGAAACGTCTTTTGGCGTATTCCAGCATCGGCCATGCCGGGTTCCTCTTGGCTGGGATAACTGTGCTTTCGGCAACTTCTGACCTGCCCTCCAATGGAGTCATGTTCTATCTGGTGGGTTATTCCGTCACCAACCTGGTGGTCTTCGCCGCACTGATCTCGTTCTTCAACATGACCGGCAAAGAAGAGATCACCGACCTTGGCGGGTTAGCCGACCATCAACCGTTCTTGGCTGCTTGCTTGGGCATGGGTCTATTTTCCTTGGCGGGACTACCCATATTCGCCGGGTTCACCATGAAGTTCTATCTCTTCACCGCTGTTGCTAATGAGGGATTCCTTTGGCTGGCGGGCGTAGCAATATTCAGCAGCTTGATTGGACTCTACTACTACCTAAACGTGCTACGTCAGATCTATATCGAACCCACACCGACCGGTGATAACGGCGGCGATTGGCTGGAAGAAAACCCGATGCTCGCCGGGCGACCATCCTGGTCGCTGGTAACAGTGCTGGCGTCCGGCGCAGCCGCCATGATCTGGCTGGGTGTCTACCCCAAGCCGCTGATTGACGCCATCGAATCAGCTAGCCGCGCGTTGATGCCTTAATCGTTGCCAATCTTAGATTCTGGCAACGACTGGCGAAACGAGTGTTCTGATATAATTGGCGCCCTTAAAACCGGCCATTCTCCCAGCAGATTTTTCCTTATTTAAGGCTGATTAACGATGATAATTTCAGTGATAGGCAGTAGTAATCCCGCGACCCGAGAGCACGTAGAATTGGCGGAAGAAGTTGGACGCGAACTGGCCAGACGAGACATCATGGTCGTCTGCGGTGGCCTCAGCGGAATCATGGAAGCTGTCTGCCGCGGCGCCAAGTCCGAGGGCGGCACAACCATTGGCATCCTGCCCGGTCGAGCGGCCGCCGAAGCCAACAGCTATGTGGACATTCCCATCGTGACCAGCATGGGTTACTCTCGGAACGTGATTGTGGTGCACACCGGCCAGGCGGTCATTGCCGTTGGCGGGGCGTTTGGTACCCTTTCTGAAATAGCCCACGCCCTTAGCGACGGCATTCCTGTCATCGGTCTTAAAACCTGGCCTCTGACCGCCAACGGTGATGGCGTAGACATAACCGGCTCTATCATCCAGGCAGAGTCTCCTTCAGACGCGGTGGACAAGGCCCTGGCCGCCGTGGCAACAGGAAGCCACCGTTAAATCACCCGCAAAACACTGGTAAATTTTTAGGCAAATCTCTCTAAAAAGGTATTTATGAGCATCGCTAGCAACGGCGTGACGATCACTTCTGTCCGTGGCCGTGAGGCCCTAGACTCACGAGGCAATCCCACAGTAGAAGCCGAGATTATCCTTTCAACCGGTCTTGCTGTCCACGCAATCGTCCCGTCCGGCGCCAGCACCGGCAGTTACGAGGCGTTGGAGTTGCGGGACCAAGACCCCAACCGCTTTGACGGCAAGGGTGTTCTGAAGGCCGTGGCCAACGTGGGTAACGTGATTGGCCCCTGGTTGATTGGCCGTTCTCCGATGGACCAAGAAGCCATCGACGCTGGAATGAATGAACTAGATGGCACCGATGACAAAAGCAAACTTGGTGCCAACGCTGTGCTGGCAGTTTCTCTGGCAGTGGCCAAGGCTGGCGCGTCCGTTGCCAACCCCAACGGGTCGTTGTGGCAGTACCTGTCCGCTGGCGGGCCGGTGAGCTTGCCTGTGCCCATGTTCAACATCCTGAACGGCGGCAAGCACGCCTCAAACTCCGCAGACATCCAAGAATTTATGGTCATGCCGGTGGGAGTGAATAGCTTCTCTGACGCCCTGCGCGCCGGCGCAGAGATTTACCAGGCCCTCAAGGCATTATTAGGCAGCGCCGGACACAACACCAACGTTGGCGACGAGGGCGGTTTCGCCCCCAGTCTGCCTTCCAACCGCGATGCTTTGGAGATGGTCTTAAAAGCTGTTGAGAAGGCTGGCTACACCCCGGGCAAAGAGATTCACATTGCTTTGGACGTTGCTGCATCTGAGCTGTATCAGGAGAGTAGCAGTCTGTACGAGTTGGAACGGGAAGGCAGGAGCCTGACGGCTGATGAGATGGTGCAGCTGTACCAAGAGTGGGCCAGCGAATACCCCATCATATCCATCGAAGACGGTCTTTCAGAAGACGACTGGGCTGGCTGGACCGGCCTGTATGCCTTGCTCGGCAGCAATGTTCAGATATTGGGCGACGACCTGCTGGTTACCAACATCAAGCGTATCGAGAAAAGCATCGTTGAGAAATCCAGCAATGCCATCTTGCTTAAACCCAACCAAATAGGGTCGTTGTCGGAGACGCTCTCAGCGTTGAAGATGGCCCGTGGCGCTGGATGGGGCGCAGTGATGAGTCACCGGTCTGGCGAGACAGAAGACACCACCATTGCCGACCTGTCAGTGGCCTGGGATGTACGCCAGATCAAAACCGGAGCTCCGGCCCGCTCGGAGCGTGTGGCCAAGTACAACCGGCTACTACGCATCGAATCGGAGCTTGGCGACAAGGCAGCATACGCCGGGCATACAGCTTTCGATTATCTGGGTGATTCCTAGAGATTTGGAACTGCGAAAGTAGACTTGTACAAAGGCTGAGTTGGTCTTCTGGAGTATGTGTGCGAAAGGGGTCTAGAATCTCTTTCCAACCCACTCTCCAGCAGTTATCATGAACCCGGTATTTCGTAGCTAATGGACATAACATACCGATAATTGACGTTTTGCGTCGAACAAAAAATCAGGGAAATCTCCGGAGGTAGAGGATGGTCACACGGATTGGGATCAATGGGTTTGGTAGGATTGGCAGATTGGTGTTGCGGGCCAATGAAGACCGCAACGCTGGCAAGGTTGAGGTGGCGGCGGTCAATGATCTGACTGACGCTAAAACCAATGCCCACCTTTTGAAGTATGACACCAACTATGGCCGGTTTCCCGGAACAGTTGAAGCCAAAGATAACGACCTGGTAGTAAACGGTCGCAACATCAAAGTCTTCTCCGAAAGAGACCCGGCGCAGATACCCTGGGGTGAGATGGGTGTTGACTTGGTCATCGAGTCCACCGGCATCTTCACCAACGCAGACCAAGCCTCGGGTCACCTTAAGGGCGGCGCTAAAAAAGTCATCATTTCCGCCCCAGCCAGTGGCGAGGACCTGACGATAGTCCTCGGCGTGAATAATGAACTCTACGACGCTGACAAGCATCACATCATCTCCAACGCCTCCTGCACCACCAACTGCTTTGCCACCATGGTCAAAGTGTTGCACGATGCCTTTGGTGTTGAGCACGGTCTGATGTCGACCATTCACTCCTATACCAACGACCAGGCGATCTTGGACCAACGCCACGGTGACCTGCGCCGGGCCAGGGCCGCAGCAGAGAATATCATCCCCACCAGCACCGGCGCTGCCCGTGCCGTGGGTCTGGTTCTGCCGGAACTGAACGGCAAACTGAACGGTGTGGCCTTCCGGGTGCCAACTTCCACCGGCTCGATCACCGACTTCACTGCCCAGGTCTCCAGAGACGTGACCGCTGAGGAAATCAACGAGGCATATAAAAAGGCCTCTGAAGGCTCCATGAAGGGTATCTTAGAGTACAACGACGAGCCCCTAGTCAGCTCCGACTACAAGGGCAACTCCCACAGCTGCATCATCGACGGGTTGTCCACAATGGTCATGGCCGACAGAATGGTCAAGGTCATGGGCTGGTACGACAATGAGTGGGGTTACTCCTGCCGCACCACCGACCTAGCTGCTTTGATCGCAGAAAAAGGCATCTAAGTTCACGGCGCGTCCGTAAACTCAAACGGGGCTTCTAGAAGCTCTAACAGATTTTAGAAAAGCCCTCGCTCTCAATTTACTTGGGGACGGGGGCTTTTTATACCCAAATTGGACCGCAACCGAAATATAATGTTTAACATTGTTCATTAAAATCCAATTTTGGAATAACCTGGCTAAACTCCAATTTTAAGGATTGTCATTGGCGTTTAGGTCTCAACATCTACTCGGCTTGGGCGGAAGAATCTCCTGGACTTTCTATGTGCTGCTGCTGATTTTGGTGGTGGCGCTTGGGCTGCGGCTGAACGGCATCAACTGGGACCAGGGATTTGCGTTCCACCCAGACGAGCGTGACATTTACATGCGCTCCGGATGCATGTATGACTTGCTGACAGATGCACCAAACGCTTCACAATGCGGCTATGTGTCGGCCGAACCGGACGCAGAGCCAGGAATACCCGGTATCGGCACCCTACTGGACAAAGACCGTAGCCCGTTGAACCCCCACTGGTTCCCGCTGGGCAGCATCCTGATCTATGTGTTGGTTTTCTTCCGTTCCATTGTGGAACTGTTCACCGATATGAACTCGCTGGATATGCGCTATGTGGGACGGCCACTGGCAGCGCTGGCGGATGTTGGGTCAGTTGCCATGGTCTTTATCCTGGGTCGTAAGTTCTACGGCAACGGCGTGGGGCTACTCGCGGCGGGACTCACTGCGCTGTCGGTGATCCACATCCAAAACAGCCATTTCTTCAGACCAGAGACGTTCTCAGTGTTCTTCACTCTGCTCAGTTTCTGGGCCATGTGGCGGATGGTAGAACGCAAGGACCTCAAATACTCAGCAATCTTGGGTCTGACGCTGGGTCTAGCCATCGCTCCCAAAATGAGCCTTTTGCCCATCTTAGCGCCCATGTTACTAGTCTATTGGTACCGGGTGCTGGATGAGGTTGACGGCTATTGGTCAGATATCACACCGGAACTAGTGCAGCGCATATTCATGCACGCCTTACTGGCCGGCGGAATTGCTGCCGGGATATTCTTCCTGACCTCACCCTACGTACTCCTGGACGCCGGCGCGTTTTTGGGTGATCTGGGCGCTCAGACCAGGATGGCCCGCAATGCCGGTATGTGGCCGTTCACCATCCAGTACATAGACACCCCTTCATTTATCTATCAGATCAAACAATCGACCGTTTGGGGCTTGGGAATACCATTGGGCGTGGTCGCCTGGGCGTCGATTCCTTTTACCGCTGCAATAGCTGCGTTCAGAACCGAGACGAGACGCGCCGATTTGTTTGTGCTTGCCTGGGTCGTGCCGGGATTTGTATTTTTAGAGACTTTTGAAGTCCACTTTCTGCGGTACGTCTTCCCGTTGATGCCAGTGATGATTATCATGGGCTCACGGATGCTGCTCTGGATGGTTACTGCCTACCGACCACTGGATATGCACTTGGTCTGGAAAATATCCGACCCCGCCCGATTCATGCCGCGTATCGCCGTGGGCGTGGTGGTATTCGTGGTGGGTGCCACCGCTTTCTACGCCCTGGCTTTCCAGCAGGTCTACGCCAAAGACCATCCAGCCGTCACAGCGTCTGAATGGATTAACGACAACGTTCCCAACGGCACGGCAATCGTCAGTGATAACCACTGGGACGAGTTTGTACCGAATCTGTACAGCTATGACCTGTGGCAGTTCCCGGTGTACGAAAACGACACCATCGAGAAGATGGACACTCTGTCTGAGAAACTGGCGGTGTCCGAATATGTGGTGTTCTACAGCAGCCGTCCCTACGCCAGCGCTGCCCGAGACCCGGACCGGTTCCCCCTTAGCAACAACTACTACCAAAGCCTTTTCGACGGCAGTCTAGGCTACGAACTGGATCGGTCTTTCACAAATTACCCTGAGCTACTCGGCGTGTCATTCCGCGATGATGCAATATCCCGGGCTGGACTTTCCCATCCCGAACCCCTGAACCCCTCAGAGACGTCGGCCATCAACTTCAATCTTGGTTACGCCGACGACAACGTAGTTGGCTACGACCATCCCACCGTGTTGCTGTTCAAAAACACTGGGCATTTGGTTGAAGACGTCATTGGGATTCGGCTGAAGTCCATCCCCCAACTTAGTGGCCGAGAAGTCGGGCTCATGTTATTGCCGGATGACCTGATCTCACAGCAGGAAGAGGGCACTTTCTCCGACATAGTGAATCGTGACGGCTGGACCAACAAACTGCCGGTACTCGCCTGGATTCTGGTGGTGGAGATCATCTACCTTCTGGCGTTGCCGATAACCATGTTCATCTTCCGGCCCTTGCCAGACCGAGGCATAATCTTAGCCCGCATATTTGGGTTGCTGGCGGTCAGCTACGTGGCCTGGTTGGCCGTGTCGCTGGGATGGATGGACTACTCCCGTTACGCCGTTTACCTGGGCCTCGGCTTCGTTGCCGGATTATCTTTGACCACCCTGGCCTTCCGATGGCGAGAGATAACAGACTTCCTTAAAGAACACTGGCGGCTGCTGGTCTTTGGCGAGGCATTGTTCTTGTTGGCGTTTCTGGCGTTTGTATTGTTGCGCCATGCCAATCCGGACCTGTGGCACCCCTTCCGTGGCGGCGAGAAGCCCATGGAGCTAGCGTACCTGTCTGCCGTGGTCCGATCCACCACCTTGCCACCTTTTGACCCGTGGTTCGCCGGCGGTTACCTGAATTACTACTACTGGGGTTATTTCGTGATCTCCAGTGTTATTCGGGTTACCGGCATCCTGCCAACAACAGCGTTCAATCTGGCGGTGCCATTGTTCTTTGCCTTGACCGTAACCGGGTCTTACACGCTGGTCTACAACCTGACTGAGGGCGTGCGGCAGCGTCGAGCCAACCGTCCCATTGTTGACCATCCAATCGCACTGCCGGGCATCGGTTCATTACCGGAGTTAGCCCGCGGCGCCGTCCGTGCCCAGTGGCGGCAGTGGGTTTGGAATCCGGTGGGCGCTGGATTGATCGCAGGGTTGTTCACAGCGGTGGTCGGTAACTTGGATGGCCTGGTACAACTGGTCCAGAACTCTTGGCATAGAGTCTTTGATAGCACACCCTTCCCAGCGTTCGATTTCTGGCGCAGTAGCCGCATGCTGCCCAACTTGGAGAATATCGACCCCAACCCCTTGGCGTTCTGGGTGCCGGAAAGATTGCCGGGGTACTCTGATATCTCGTTCCACATAACAGAATTTCCGTTTTTCACCTTCTTGTTTGCCGATTTGCACGCCCACATGATGGTGATCCCGTTCACTCTGCTGGTGATTGGTCTAGGTCTGAACCTAGTCATAGGATTACGGGACGGCGGTTGGTTGTGGACCATCGTGTCTGCCGCTGCACTGGCCTTGGGTCTGGGGTCGCTTTGGGTGGTGAACAGTTGGGACTTCCCTTCGTATCTGATTCTCACCGTTGGATTATTGACCCTGGGGGTGTACTTTTCCCGAGGCACTTTCACCGAAAAGTCAGCTTTGTTGGCGGCGCTGGTGATTGGAGTTGTGGGTCTGAGCATTTTGGCGTTCCTGCCGTTCCACCAGACTTATGAGACGTTCAATAGTGGGTTGGATGTCTCAAAATGGCGCACTCCGGTGGACCGCTTCCTGGGCATCCATGGCCTATTCTTATTTGTTATTGCTACGTTCTTGTTACACCAAGCGCGGGACATATTCAGAGACCTACTGCGTAGTCTCAGACGCCAAGAACTTGATGAGCCAGTGGCGGGATTCAAATGGCTGCGGGTCATGTTTCCCGTTGGCGCTTTGGTAGCCGTGTTCTTCGCGGCCGCAGGATTCTGGAATGTCGCCTTGCTGATAGTCTTTGTGACGCTGGCCGTTACAGCCGCCTGGAAGACATTCACTAATGAAGAATCGGAAGATGAACGTACCTTCGCAGTAGTGCCGTTGGTCCTTCTGGTATTGGCGTTATTGATTGGCATCGGAGTCGATTTGGTCAGAGTTGAAGGTGATATTGGCCGGATGAACACCTTCTTCAAGTACTATCTTGAGATCTGGGTGCTGCTCAGTGTGGTCTCGGCCTACATGCTCTGGCACCTGGGGGAGTCAGGCTTCCTGCAAAGCAAATTGAACTGGCGTTCCGGCGTCTGGTTGGCTGTGCTGGTGGTGCTGATCGGTTCCAGCTTGATCTATACAGCGTTGGGGAGCAGGGCCAGAGTGTCTGACAGATTTACCGACGGGCCATCAACGCTGGACGGCACGGCATACATGGCTGGGGCGGTGCATTGGGAGCAGGACCAGCCGTTTGAGCTGAAATGGGACCAGGAAGCCATCGAGTGGATTCAGGACAACGTACAGGGCTCTCCAGTGATTCTGGAAGCGCATCTGAGCCAGTACCGGTGGGGAGCACGCTTTGCCAACTACACTGGATTACCCACGGTAATTGGCTGGCCTTGGCACCAGATACAGCAGCGAACGGATTACGCCTTTGCTGTCCAAGACCGCGTTGAGGACGTCCGCGAGATGTACGAAACCTCTGATGAAAAGCGCGCCGTTCTACTGCTCAAACAATACAACGTGAAATACGTTGTGGTGGGTGACCTGGAGCGGATTACTTATCTTGGCGAAGGTCTGCAGAAGTTTGAAAACCTGGGCCGCAAAGTGTTTGAGAACCAGAGGACAGCCATCTATGAATCAAATTGGAACTAACATAAAACTAGAAATTGACCAAGGTTACGAGGTTGTCAAGGACTTTGACTACCCTGTTTGGACCATGAATGGGCGCGATTTGACATAAGCACCAAGATTGGTTAAAGTATAAAAACAGTTTAAGAAAGCATCCGATTAGATGAAATTAGATTGTTGGCAGTTTAAAATTTTCGGACTCGGCGTTGATTCACCAGCGGGTGAATACTTGGCAGTGCGGAAGCGTTGTTTCTAAGTGGCATCTACGAAATAGGTAGGAGTCTCTAATTAATTTGGGTGCGCGGGCCTCGTGCCTTTGTGTCAGTACAACCGTGGAGGGCATTTCACGGTGGACTGACAGTACAAGGCCTGACCCAGTCAGCCTTTTCCAGTTGGTTAATCTGCTAAGACGTGTAGTGTGTGGTGTTTGGGGTTCTTAGTGGAGCAAGTGGGGAGGGCTGATTTTTTTGCGGCCGATCAACAGCCACAAGATTTACTAAATCGGAGCTTTCCACCTAGGATATGAACCAAGTATCCGAAGCATACTGATTGGATCAGATAGGGCGGCCAGCGCCTCTTTCATGGGAGATTCCTCCCGGTGGCCAACGCAATCCAAGAGAAAAATATATTCGCCCAGCAATTGCTTGGTGGGACGGGACTCAATCTTCAACAGGTTGATGTCCCGGTCTGCAAATTCCCCCAGCACCCGATGCAGCAACCCTGGAGAGTCTTTCTCGAGGGTGAAGGCCATAGACGTCTTGTCATCTCCGGTGGGGGCATGGTCTGATATCCCGATCACTGCGAACCGAGTCACGTTATTGGCCACATCCTGAATTCCGCGGTCCAAGATATCTACGTCGTACAACTCTGAAGCCCGGCGCGGGGATATCGCTGCCGCCGGAACCTTGCTTTCAAACGAATCGGTAACGCAAAGAACCGTGCTAAGCGAGGCCATCTGCTCCGCCTGCGGGTAGTTTTTCTCCAGGTATTGCCGACACTGGCCCAGTGCTTGAGGATGCGAGTAAATGACTTTGATTTCAGCGGGAACGGTTCCCGGTTTGGCTAGAAGGTAGTGTTCAATCTGCAGGTCTATCTCGCCTCGAATGAACAATGTTGGCTGGGCGATTAGAAGGTCCAAAGTGAATGTAACAGGGCCTTCCAGGCTGTTTTCAATGGGAACAACGCCTTCATCGATTTCTCCGGCTGCGACAGCTTCTCCTACGCCCGTTATGGTTGGATAGAGTCTGTCTGCAGTCTTGTCATAGACCAAAGCAGCTTCTTCGGAATATGTTCCCAATGGCCCGAGGAATCCTATAGTACGCGCCATCCTTACACCCCCGTGAGGATGTCATACAGGATTTGCTCGTCGCCGGTGGGGGTGACCGCCACCAATTCGTCTTCGGCTTCCACAACAGAGCGACCTGTGGGCAATGTGGCGCCGGTCTTTTTTATCATCAGGGATATAAAATTGTTCGGCGGCAATTCTATCTCGCTCAATCGCTTGCCAACGATGTTGGAATCTGCCGGAATAGAAACGCTTACAAGTTCCATTCCAGGGACTCGCAGGTTCATCAGGTGGATCAATGGTCGACCGGGGACGCCTTCTTCCAGACTGGCGAGAACCAGATGTGTGGAGTTAACCACCACATCCACTCCAATCTCATGGAAGATAGGTTCATTCTTGGGGTCTTTGATCAGTGCCATGGTCCTGGGCACCTTGAACATGTGCTTGGTCATTTGGGAGACCACCAGGTTGGTGGCGTCGGCTCCGGTCAGGCTCACAACAATGTCAGCGCGGGATATCCCGGCCCGTTTTAGGGTAATTTCGTCGGTGCCATCACCCAGCAGGGCAACGCTGCCAAATTCTTCATTCAGCAGCTGAAAACGCCCCTCGTTTTTTTCAATCACCACCACTTCGTGTCCACCGGCGATCAAAGCCTTGGATAGGTGATAGCCCGATTCACTGCAGCCGACAATTACAACATACATTAGGGTGGTTAGTTCCCTTTGATTATCCCTGTATGGCCTGGCGTACATCCTGCAGCAGGCCGAATGAGTAGCCTACCACGTCTAGCCCCAGGGCTGCATACATGACCTGCAATTGGGGGCTTCCAAGGTGGCAAACAACCTTGGGAACGTTGAATATGTGCTTGGCTATCTGGGCGACGAGGATATTCTCATGATCGTCGGAGGACATCGCCAGGAAAACGTCGGCATGATCGATTCCGCCTTCTTGCAGGTAGTCCTGCATCATGGGCTCGGCGGTGAGCACCACTCTGACACCTGGGAATGTGGCTACGCTCTCCAGGCAATCGCGTTCCCGGCCCAGCACTGTGATTTCGTTACCGCGGTCAGAAAGATCGCCCACCAAACTGGAGCTGAGACGGTTACAGCCAAATATCAAAACACGCATAGTCTAGGCTTTAGGGGAGATGGGAGACGTAGCGTGCTCCCGCCAGAACATCACCTGGCATGAGGAGTTGTTGAAGATGTAAGAGGCGGTGGTGCCTAACACGCAGGAGCCAAACCGGCGGGTATACGGAACGCCGACAATCAGCAAATCCATGAACCGGTCTTCAGATTCAAGCACCACTGCGGGTCCGGCCTGCCTGGCCCTCAAGAACCTAGCCTGGAGGCCTTTGTATTTTTCTTCAGATGCGATTGCCTCTATTCGGGCCAGTATCTCCTCCCCCTTGTTGATATCCGAGGAAATCTCCGATTCCAAAGACAGTTCCAGCGGTACTTCTATCACGTAGACCGCGTGGAGTTCTGTTTTGGATTCCCGTGCCATTTGGCACGCCCACCGAAAAGTGCGTTCGCTGTAGGATTTACCGTTAACCGGCACCAGAAGTCTTTTTGCGTCCAATCGCATCGTCCAACACCGTCCTGAATTGGTGAACTAGTCTCAACCACGACGGTTTGTCCGTTCTCGCAGTTTATAAACGATAATAATCAATGGCAGATTATACGAGGAGAAATCACTTAATACAATAAGATTTTGAAGAATCTAAGATGGCGCCTGAAACAGACGATTGTGCGTCTGCTCCCCGACCGTAGGTTGTGGTCTGAAAGTGGTACTTCCAGAAAAGTATCATTTTGGACAATGGGCCAATTGGGGTCAAGCCGCTAATGTTACACGGAACATTGACGGTGATTTTACCTGGCTAACCGCCGTTGCGATGGTGGTGGCCGTCAGCAGTGGCGGGTTCAAGATGGCGGGCAATCTCTGAAATTTTGCCCAGATGCTCGTTGGTCGCTGCCACGATCAGCACATCGCCGGCCTTGATCTCTTCGTCCTTGGCTGGGTGCAGGAATGATGTCCGACCTCGGCGGATAGCCAAGACAGAAATACCGTGACGGTCTGCGGTGCCGGCCAATCCAGCTTCTTCAAGGGTGTGCCCAATCATCTCTTCCGGCGGGCGCAGTTTGCTGATACCAAAATCGGGTACGATAGCCATGTAGTCGATGACGCCTGCGTCAAATCCCACGTGGGCCGTCCGCATAGCGCTCTCGGCCTCTGGATAGACCACCCGGTCCACGCCAACCCGCTCCAGGGTAGAGCCGTGAAGCTCATTGGCGGCACGGCCAATGATAAATGGCACTCCCATGCTTTTTAGGAGCACAGAGACCAGGATACTGGCCTGTATGTTCTCGCTGCCCAGGGAGACGATGCAGACATCGTATTCAGCCACGTCCAGTTCTTTCAGAATAGATTCATTGGTGGCATCGGCTCGCACGGCATAGGTTGCCCGGTCCAATTGCTCTTGAACTTTGGCTTCATCAATGTCGATTGCCAGAACGTCGTGGCCGCTTTGGAAGAGCTCCTGGGACAGTGTTGCCCCGAAGCGTCCGAGTCCAATTACGCAAACTTGTTTTTTCACAGTCTCAGTCCAGTCAATCCCTTAAGAATTGGGTCATCCTATTTTAACGCTTTCTGTGGCGTATCGGTACACTTCTGTATCGTCTTCAGGCGCCAAGGCCAGTGCTAGTGCGACAGGGCCCAGGCGGCCCACGTACATCAAGATCATGAACAGAATTTTGGATGCCATTCCCATGCTCGGGATTATTCCAGTGGATGCTCCAGTGGTCCCAAAGGCAGACACAGTATCAAAAATGATGTCTAGGAACGGTATCTCAGGCTCTAGAGTGGTCAATACAGTGGCCGAAACTACGATTAGACCCAGACCAAGCACGGCTACCGTGAGGGCGCGGTGCAATTGCGACTGGTGGATCTCACGCCCAAATGCCTCCGCGTGGGGGCGTCCTCGGAGTGAGGAAATAACAGCAGCCATTAAAACCGCGAAAGTGGCGACTTTGATTCCACCAGCCACCGAACCTGCCGCGCCTCCAATGAACATCAATCCAGAGAATGTCGACTTGGTGACATCTTTGACTTCACCAAAATCCACGACCAGGAACCCAGCCGTGCGACCACTCACCGACTGGAATATCGCTCCCATTATTTTATCCACCCAGCTGAAGTCGCCCATAGTATTGGAGTTTGCGAACTCCGCTAAGTAAAGGACTCCAGCGCCCAGAGTCCACAGCAGGATGCTGTAGACCAACACCATCTTAGTTTCAAGTGAGAACCGGGAGATTCTGCGTTGGCGGAATACATCCGCCAGCAAGACCCAACCCAGTCCGCCCAGGATGATAAGAAAGGTCATAATAATCATCAACACGGGGTTGGACACAAATCTGGCGAGGCTGCTACCGTCGGGAACCTCCGGGATGATATTGAATCCTGCGTTATTTACAGAAGAAACTGAGAGAAACACCGAATGCCAAAGGGACTCAAGAGTGCCCATTCCATCCAGCCCGTGAATCTGGGAAAAAATTACGGCAGCGCCAACTGCATACAATAGAAATACGACACCGATTACCATTCGGCCCAGGTGCCGCAGGCCACCCATCTGATCAACGCCAACGGTGTCTCGCATTAATCCACGGGTCAATATGCGCTCTTGAAGTGTTGATCTCTGGCCAATCAACAACAAGATAAACGTACTCACGACCATGAAACCCAGGCCGCCGACCAACATCAACGTAAAAATGATTGCTTGGCCGAATATTGACCAGTAAGTGCTGGTATCGACAACGGTATGTCCGGTCACTGTCACCGCAGACACTGAGGTAAAGAAGGCGTTTTCGATTGGGGTGAACCCTGAGCCGTTGTGGGCTACGGGCAGGGATAACAGGCAACCTCCAGCCAATATCAACAGGGCAAAACCTGTTAAGAGGATGGTGGTGGTGCCAAAGATGGGCCGGTTTCTCTTGGGCGGCTCCACTTCTTCGACGGTTGGGGAAAGCTCCCGCCGTCTTCTGAGCCTGATGATGTTATCGGTGTACCTGCGCCGGCCCCTAAAAGCCATGCTTAACGCCTATGGGCCAGTCGCCCGCCGCCTGTATGAGAAAAATAATGAGAATGTGTCAAAAGAGAAAATCGGTGAGCAAAGGTGGAGAGGACTCTAAAAAGAACGCAACCACGGTTGAAACTGAATATCCAACCCGTGAGTCGCGTATAGGTTAAACGGTTTTCGTGAAGAATGAATGGAGTAGCTAGGATTTTAGGATTCGGTCATTCTTGTGTCAATGAACCAGAAGGGCCTATTCCATTGAATTAAATCAAAAGAGCCGGAAATTGCCAGAACCGGGCCACCTGTTTTCGTGACTGAAACAGCTTGTATGCTAATATGATTGGCACGAGAAACGTTGGCCCCGGACTTGGATTTGCCGACGTCGTGGATCAGTGGTTCCCGTAATTAGGAGACCGTAGATGACCAGCAGCCCCAGGCAGGTAGAATTGGCTTTCGACCCTTCTGCGATAGATAGCAAATGGCAGGCACGGTGGGAACAAGACGGCCTGCATAAAGTTTTAGACAACGATCCTCGCCCCAAATGGTACGAAATGACCATGTACCCGTACCCGTCGGGCGATCTTCATATAGGCCATTGGTACGCGATGGCGCCTGCTGACGCCCACGCCCGGTTCCGGCGGATGCAGGGCTACAACGTGCTGCATCCTATCGGTTTCGACGCCTTTGGACTCCCTGCTGAGAACGCGGCCATCAGCCGTGGGATTCATCCCTACGAATGGACCATCAGCAACATTGAAAATATGCGTCGACAGTTGCGTTCCCTAGGAGCTATTTACGACTGGGACCGTGAAGTCATTACCTGCCAGCCGGAATACTACCGCTGGAACCAGTGGTTTTTCCTGAAGTTTTTTGAGAAGGGCCTCGCCTACCGCGCTAAGGCTCCGGTGGTCTGGTGCCCTTCCTGTCAAACGGTTTTGGCCAACGAACAAGTCTTGAACGGTGCCTGCGAGCGCTGCGGCACAGAGATAACACGCCGCGACCTGGAACAATGGTTCTTCAAAATTACTGAGTACGCAGATCGATTGCTGGACTTCTCCGGACTTGAGGAATGGCCAGCCAAGATATTGTCCATGCAGCAGAACTGGATTGGCCGTAGCGAAGGCGTGGAAATATCGTTTGATATCTCTGCCGTTGGTTTGGACGAGAAAGAGATTCGCACATTTACAACTCGTATCGACACATTGTTCGGTGTCACGTTTGTTGTGCTTGCTCCGGAACACCCGTTGGTGCCCGGCCTAACCACCGAGGACAACCAGCAGGCCGTTGATGAATACATCAGCAAGGCCCGTCAGACCTCAGAGATCGACCGGCTCGCCAGCGACAAAGAGAAGACTGGCGTGTTCACCGGCAGTTATGCCGTAAACCGAATTAACGGTGAGCGCATCCCCGTATATATCGGAGATTACGTGCTCACCACCTACGGCACCGGCGCTGTGATGGGCGTACCAGCCCACGACTCCCGCGATTTCATCTTTGCACAGAAATATAATCTGCCCATTCGTATCGTCATTGCGCCCATTGAGTGGAACGGCCAAGACGTCTCCGAGGCTTATATCGGCGAAGGCTTCATGACCAACTCCGGAGCCTACGACGGCATGACCAATGAAGAGGGCAAGACCGCCATCGCCATTGATCTTGAGAAAAAAGACTGGGGCAGCCGGACGGTCTCGTTCCGCATCCGCGACTGGTTGATATCAAGACAGCGGTATTGGGGCACTCCGATTCCGATGGTCTACTGCGACTCCTGTGGGGTGGTGCCTGTGCCGGAAGCAGACCTACCAGTGCTGCTACCCCAGGACGCTGATTTCACTCCAACGGGTGAGTCACCGTTAGCCGCCAACGAAGACTTTGTGAAAACCACCTGTCCTAAATGCAATGCGACCGCCCGCCGGGAGACCGACACCATGGACACGTTCATGGACTCGTCTTGGTACATGATGCGTTATCTGGACCCTCACAATGCTAAAGACCCGTCCAATCCCAAACTGTTGCAGAAGTGGATGACGGTGGATCAGTATACCGGCGGGGCGGAACATGCGGTGATGCACCTGCTGTACTCTCGTTTCTTCACCAAGGGAATGCACGACATGGGTTTGGTTGAGTATGACGAGCCGTTCTTGCGGCTTTTCAACCAGGGAGTGATTCTCGGCGCAGACCATGACAAGATGAGCAAGAGCAAGGGCAATGTGGTCAACCCAGACGACTTTGTTGGCACTCTTGGAGCCGACGCTGTGCGTTGTTTCCTGATGTTCATTGGCCCCTGGGATCAAGGTGGTCCCTGGAGTGATGTGGGTATCAACGGAACCGCGCGTTGGTTGAACCGGGTTTGGGATATTGTCGCCAGAGACGCCAGTTCCCTTGATACCGCTGCGACCAACGCGGAGATGGTCAGAGACACCAATCGGCTGTTGCATCAGACCGTGCGTAAGTGTCACAGCGACTTGGACCGTTTCAGGTTCAACACCGCTATAGCAGTGCTCATGGAGTTGACCAACCATCTGAACAAGGTTTGGGCTGATTCAAGCGTCGATTCCAAGACCTGGGATGGATGCACCGAAAAACTACTCCTGATGCTCGCTCCCATGGCCCCTCACATGACCGAAGAGCTGTGGGAGATGAAAGGTCACCCTTACAGCATCCACCAGCAGGACTTCCCGACTTGGGACGACGACTTGGCGGCTGAAGATGTGATTACCCTGGTGATTCAGGTCAACGGCAAAGTACGGGACAAGATAGAAGTGTCGGCCAACATTGAGGAATCAGAAGCCCAGGCATTGGCCATGGCCAGCCCCAAGATACAGGGCTTCGTTGCAGGCAAATCGGTGGTCAAGTCGGTCTATGTTCCCGGGCGGCTGGTCAACGTGGTCGTCAACTAGTTATCGCGGGTTGTCTCCGCGCCGCTGGACACGTAAAACCCAGTATCCGACTTAACTCCAGATCTATTCGAACTAATTCGGTGCGTTTATGGACCTCGAAGAAATATATCGTCGGTTCACCGATGGGGCCCGCAGCGGCGCGGTTAGAGCTGGCTGGGTTGAGCGCTATATGGACTCACCCATCACATTCTGGTGCGGTCTGCACGTTCCCCAAGACGCGAAAGAGTCTATGACAGACTTTCAGCAGCACCTCTTTGACGTCGGGAACTCCCATCAGACGTTGGTCAACGACAAAATGTACCCCGGTGGAATTCAAGAGGTATTTTCCAGCGAGGAAGAGGGTTTTCACCGGTCCCTCGAAGTGATGGCCGCGGGTTCCATACTTTTGAAAAATATGCCCCTGGTTTCTTGGCCGGACGGCCTGACTGGACGGCCGGACGTTCTGGAACGAGTAGACGGTGTGCCTTCTGTCTTTGGCGATTTCAGCTACAGAGTGGTCGAAGTTAAGTCTTCCCGTAGGCTTCGCGAATCGCATAAACTGCAGGCCGCGCTGTACAACCGTGTTTTGGGATTAGTACAAGGTTACGAGCCCCCGGAATTCCAGATGGTCAACCGCGACTTTGAGATTGTTCCGGTAATCATGTCCGAGGTAGACGAACGCCTAGACCAGATATTGGAAGAGGTCAGAGAGATCATGGCCGGGAAATCGGTTGATTTCTGCTACGGCGTTGCCGGCTGGCCCTGGACAACCTATGTGGACGAACAGGCCGTGGCGGCTGGTGATGTCTCGTTGATAACCGGGGTTGGTGACTCAGTGCGCGTGAACCTGGTTGAAGCTGGTTATCGGACCATAGAGAGCATCGCTAAGGCTAACGAGACGGAACTTGTCAGTATTAAACGCATCGGAGACGCCACCGCCAAGAAAATGGTGGTATCAGCTCAGGCTATTCACGCCAAGAAACCCGTGCGCAGAGAAGAGCTTGGGGAGCTCCGCCGGGGCAAGACCGAGGTTTTCTTCGACTTTGAAGGCGCTCAGGAACACGATTTAGTCGATGGACTGGAGTTGGTCAATTACCTGATCGGCGCGGTCTACCGCACTCCTGGATCAGAAGCCAAGTACATTCCGTTCTTTGCCGATACTTTTGATCAAGAAGACCCGAACCTGGTGGAATTCTTAAAGTGGGCTGACTCTCTTGAAGATCCGGTCTTTTACCACTGGCACCATTACGAACGCACGCATCTGATGAAAATGGTTGAGCGCTACGGCGTCGACCCACAATTGGCAGCCGTGGTCATCGACCGTCTGGAAGACCTGTCGCCATGGACCACCAAAGCGTATGCGTTCCCCGCGTATGGCGAGTCTCTGAAATCCATCGCCAAATGTTTGGATTTCAGTTGGCGTCAGACCGATGTTAGCGGCGTTGGGTCCATGGACCTGTACCTGAAATACGTTGACTCCGGCAGCACCGACGAGACATCAAAACAAAAGATAATCATCTACAATGAAGATGACTGTTTCGCTACTATGCACATTTACGACTGGGTGATGGCACAGGAAGCGTAGCTTTATAACGGCAAATTTACAATTATCACAAAACAGACTGCACTACGCAGTTTAGAGTAACGATTCAATGACTACCAGCGGCGGAAACGACGAATTGGGTACGCTCTACGGCATAGGAGTGGGACCGGGCGACCCTGAACTATTAACTCTCAAAGCCAGCCGAACTTTACAAGAAGTGGGAGTGATTTGCTTCACCCAACTGGACGACGGCCAAGAAAGCTTTGCTCTAGGCGTAGTGAGCGGCGTATTTGAGGCAGCGCAGCCAGAGTTGATTGCCATTGCCATTCCGTCTGATGACGACACTCCAGTCAGCCCGGAAACGTGGTCCAATGCGGCTGAAGAAATTGCGTCTCGTCTTCGGGAAGGCCGGCACGTCGCATTCATCACAGAGGGCGACCCAATGCTCTACAGCGAGTGTCTGCAGGTGTTGGATAGCGTAAAGACCGTCCTGCCAGACCTGAACATTGAGGTTATACCCGGGGTTTCCTCAGTAATGGCCGCCGCCGGCAGCTCCGGCAAGCCCCTGGTCACTCACGGACAGAGACTAACAATCCTGCCCAAGGTTTATGGTATCGACGACCTGATGGAGGCGATCACCAACTCCGACACCACGGTTTTGATGGAAGTTAACGACGATTTGCTGCAAGCCCTGTCTGACCGAGAGAAGTTGGGTCTGGTTGGCACAGTTACTTACGTGCGACAAGCCAGCACGGCCAGAGAAAACGTGGTGGAAGACATTTCCCAGTTATCGGGAGAGGACCTGGACTATTTTTCGCTGCTAATCATCAGGCGTTAGCCGCTAGTTAGATATCCAGTATCAACTTGATTAGGCCGTCATTCCGGTTGGCGTATAGATCGTAGGCGGCGGGCGCTTCATCAAAGGCGAACCGGTGGGTGATCATCCAGGAAAGGTCTATTTTCCCCTTGGACAAAATGTCCACAGCTTCTTGAATCGGCCTTGCTGGATCCTCACAGGTAGCGCTGACAGTTCCAATCATGGTCAGCTGCTTGGAGATGGCGGCGAGATAGTCAAAGGTGATTTTTCTTTCCTCTGGTATCCCAAACAACACCAGTGTGCCGTACATTCGCGCCATTTCGACACAGGTGTCCAAGGCTTTGGCATCACCAGTGGCGTCTACCACAACATCGGCCCCTAGGTTGCCAAACACCTCTTGGACCACTTTCACCGGAGCAACTCTGCTGGTGTTTATGGCCAGGTTGGCACCCAGTTTGCGAGACATGGCCAATCGATGCTCATTGGGGTCAATGGCGATTATTTTTCCCGCCCCCAACTCCTTCAGCACCATGGTAAAGAGCAGGCCGATGCAACCCTGACCAAGGACTGCCACGTTCATATCTGCTACCTGTCCAGCCTGGGACAGCGCGTAGAGCACGGTGCCGAATGGTTGACACATCAGCCAATCCCCAAGGTCGCCTTCATCGGGCAGAGATACTAATGTTTCCGGCTGCGCAACCACGTATTCTGCGCCACCATTGAGGTTGAGTGCTGGAAGGTAAATTACCCGACGCCCCACTGGCCAGTCGGCTGATTTACTCTCCACGATGGTCCCGGCACACTCGTGGCAGGGGGTCCCAACTCCCAGCGGATAGTCCTCTTCTGGATGCGGGTGACGGTAGGCCATCATGTCGGTTCCGCAGACAGACAGCGCGGCCAGTTTAATCAGAACCTCGCCGTCTGAGGGCTCCGGCATAGGCGCTTCAATAATTTCAAGCTGGCGCGGACCAGTAACTTGGATGGCTTTCATGCTAGTAAATCAGATCCATAAGAGGGGTGGAGTTAGTTGATGCGGATCGAACTGGCATTGGTCAGAGGCGGCGCGCGGTGTTTCAACCGGAGCAGGCCTTCGTACACCAGATAGGAAACAATCATCACACCAAAGCCACCGGCCGCATCAATTATGTAATGGTTGGCTGTAATGATAATACCAATGAAGGTCAGAATCGGATACAAGACACCAAACGCCTTCAACCAAATGAAAACTTTACTCCGGATAAACATCACACCAATCAGTAAAGTCCAGCCAATGCGCAGACTTGGCATGGCCGCAAACAGGTTGTAATAAACCAGAGAGTCGCGGGCAGTGTACCGGGAAGGCCCGTAAATCTGCAGGGTGTCAATGAACCCAAACTCTGGGGGTAAGAACCGAGGCGGAGCTGTGGGCAGAATTGAGAACACGATCAACGCAAACACAAAACTGACCAAGATAATGTTTCGATAGTAGACGTACTTGGAGCGGTCTTTTACGTACAGGTAAATCGCAATGGTAAAGATTACCGGCCAGTAGCCAAAGGTGTACATCCAGTTGCCAAATATGATGGCGGCGTGGAAGTTTTGGAGCGCCCATTCCTGCCATCGCTGCTCCCAAAAGAACCCCATAGAGGATTCCCAGGAAATGACACGGGCTGCGTTTTTAAAGGCAACAGCCTCGACGTTGGGAACGCCGTATTTGCCAATCAGCTCATAGACGATATACGCGCCAGCGATAAGCACCACTTCTAGAAGGTGTCTCATCAGGCCTCGCCTTGATGGCAAATTATTTATTACGGACACCGATCCGCTCCCGGAACCACGCAGATGACAGTTAGAGTCCCGTTGAAATTTAACCCGAATACCAACACGAACAGTGTTGGGTTTCAACGGCACCGCCCCGTCGTTTGATTGAAATCGGATGTCCCGGTCATGCTTCCGATTTGGAGATTTTATACCATTATAAATGGATTTGGGAGTGACTTGCGCTACGGATTTTTGCAAGACTTATTTTCGGTTAGATTCACTATTTCCGTATCGCTAAATTCACAACCGGTTTCTTTACCATATTGCTAATTTTCCAGAATCGAATTTTTCCATCGCGGTGTCGGTTCAAACTGTGCCGGAGTCTGAACCGTATGCTAGACTGTGGCGCAATTCAGATTGCTCTGACTTCCGGTCTGACTTCGAAGGAGAATTGATATGGCTACGTCTGTGCAACCCAAGGAAAAATCGGTCCACGTAAACGGCATTAACCTGTATTACCTGGACTGGGGAACTGAGGGCAAGCCCAAGGTTCTCCTCCTGCATGGATTGCGTGGCCACCGCCACTCTTGGGATGACGTATCCACCGAGTTCTACCAGAACTATCACATCTTTGCCCTAGACCAACGGGGGAGGGGAGAGAGTGACTGGGCACCCGGCGGTGATTACTCCAGCGACTCCTTCGTCGCGGATTTAGAAGGTTTCTGCGCGGCAGTTGGTCTGGACAAGTTCATCCTGATTGGCCACTCCATGGGCGGACGCAACAGTATGGCCTTCGCCGGCAAGAACGCCGGGATGATAGAGAAGATGGTTATCATCGACATCGGTCCTGACCTGAACCCCATCGGATCAGGCCGCATCACCCAGGAAATGATTGACGTTCCGGAAGAATTCGACTCGTTTGAAGCTGTGTTCGAGTATCAGAGCAAGCAGAACCGGTTCTGCTCCGAGCCGGTCCTCCGCCGTCGATTGACCTACGCCACCAGAGAATTGCCAAACGGCAAATTTGGCTGGCGCTACGACCTTGAGATCAGAGAGCAACGCCGCAATAGCACTGGCGCCAAGCAACCAGACCTCTGGCTGACGCTGCCAAAGATCAATTGCCCGGTATTAATTGTTCGCGGATCTGAGACCGATACGTTGGGTCTGGAGACTGCAGAGAAAATGGTTGAAGTATTGCCTGATGGCAAATTGGTCCACGTGGAGCGTGCCGCCCACATGGTGTTCGAGGACAACCCTGAAGGTTTTATTTCAGTACTGCACGATTTCCTAGACTAAATACTTCGTAGTTAAATCTCGAAACCAAAAAACCGACCTGTCGGTCGGTGGAAGCTTAGATATGCCAGAAGGTCAACCACAATCTCAAGAAGAACTGATGCGCATAGAAGACGTCACTGGGATTGACCTCCCGGACGGTGACGTAGGTGAAGGTCTGCGCTTTAGGACCAGTAGGGGAAGTTTCAACGCAATCTTGCACCGCGCTCCGGACACCGACCGGGCGGTCATCTGGGTCTGTGGGGCCAGCGGCGGGTTCGGCGGACCCGGGCCCGGCACCTACGCCCGTATGTCTGAGAAATTCGTCGGCGAAGGTATAACCTCGCTGCGATTGGATTACCGACAGCCCAATGATGTCTTTGAATGCGCTATGGACCTGCTGGCAGGCGTGGCCTACCTGAAAAGCGCCGATCATAAGCCAGTGGTGGTTGTGGGACATTCCTTTGGTGGCGCGGTGGTTATTGCCGCGGGCGCCAACAGTGCGCACATCAAGGGTGTTGTTGCCCTGTCTCCCCAAACTTACGGCGCGGGCATGGCCGGACAGGTGGCCCCGCGAAGATTGCTGGTGGTACACGGCAAGGCTGACACCAGACTGGCTTTCAGTTGTGGTCAGCAGATTTACGACATGGCCCGAGAACCCAAGGAATTGGTGCTTTACGAAGGCGCCGAGCACCGTCTGGAAGAATGCCGAGACGATCTGGAAGAGCTGTTGGGTAAATGGATACCAGAGACCCTGGCAACAGAGATCGCTCTGCCCTGATTTCTTCTCGTTTAGTGCTTTGAGCTGCGCAGAACTACATCAACTTATTTATGGTCGCTTTTGTAAGTCGTCGGTTTTCCAAGTCTGATTCCCCATACTTATTTGTGCTCTTTGCCTTGTTGCTCTCCGTGGCCTGCGGTGGCTACAACCCGGAATCACGGCTGGTAGATGTTAACGGTCACCAACTCAACGTCAGGTGTTCCGGTGAAGGCACCCCCGCCGTAGTCCTAATCTCAGGGCTAGCCACCGACAACCACGACTGGGTTGAGGTGGAAAAACAGGTTTCCGAGTTCTCCCAGGTCTGTAGCTACGACCGGTTCGGACTAGGCAAGAGCGACCACACGGACACCACACCCACTAGCCAGACTGCTGTAGATGACCTGCACACGTTGATTTCGGCATCGGGAATCAGCGGCCCGATGATTCTGGTGGGGCACTCCTACGGCGGCTTGATTGCACAGCTCTATGCGACACAACACCCTGACAAAACCTTTGGGGTGGTCCTTGTAGACAGTCTTCATGCGGAAAACCTGGAACGGGCCGCCTCGGTACTTGGCGAGCAAACGATGACAACATTCATTAGGGCGTTGACCGCCAACCCAGAGGGCGTCGATATTCCAGCCAGTCTGAATCAGATGCAGAGATTGAACCTGGGAGACACCCCGCTGACCGTTCTCACCGCCGGAGACCAAGACTTACCGGATATCATTGATCCTGACATCGGCCGTCAACTGATTACCGAGTGGCTCTTTTCACAACGCGAACTGGCCAAGCTATCCACTACCGGTGTGCAGTTCATTGCCGAAGGAAGCGGACATTGCATTCAATGTGACCGGCCAGACGTGGTAGTCGATGCCATCCGTGAGATGGCATCGACGAAATTCGGTTCACCATTGGTCTGTCGGAGCGACCGGTCTTCTTGCCTGTTACTCCGTAGATAACAAAGCGGCGAACTGGCGCATGTCGCTAATCTGGTCCAAAGCCTCCACTGCCGCGATGATTTCTTGCTGTCGCTCCGCACTGATTACTGGAGATGACAACGCAACAAACTTCTCTTTCATCTCGTCCCAAGTCACCGGGTTTTCCGGGTCGCCCTTGGGGTATTCCAACTCGCTACGCAGGGTTCGTCCGTCAGCAACGTCCACTTCGGCCCAGGCACGGAACTGCTTCGGGAATGCCGCGTCAAGCGCCGGGTCTGTGACGCACTGGACCCGCTCCATGATGTGTTTGACCTGTGGATTATCTGGCATACCCAATTGGTACTCTTCCAGCGATGCCCGACCGTGGGTTAATGCCACCGCTGCGCCAAATGGCATGCTGAATTGCATATCCACAACTGAGACCGGTGTTCGCTTGGCTTCTATGGGGTCTGAGACCAGCTTCATGCCAGCGCTGAGCACGCCAACTCGGACTTCTGCAACGTCCATTGGGTTGATGCCGTATGAGTTCCGTAGATCAATTAGGCAGTCGATGGGGCCCTGCTTGAATCGGCAGCAGGTGTGCGGTTTAACGCTGGTCCGCGTGATCAAATATTCAGCGCCCAAGTCCGCAAGTACCAAACTTGGGTCCGGGTCTCCGGAGTAGGCCTGGAGAAAGCCATCACGTCCTTCCAGAATGGTGGTCGGGCCGGTATAACCAGCTTTCGCCAGTAACGCCGCCCAGATGCCGCTGTGAGATGCCCAGCCAGGGTGCAGTCGTTTAGTCCAAGCGCCTTGGGCCAGGTATTCCATGCTACCGGAGGTTTGACTGCCCGCGATGCCCAGGGCGTGGACGAAAGAGTCATCTTTTAATCCCAGCAAACGCCCGGCCACCGCAGCCGCTCCGAAAGCCCCGCAGGTGCCCGTGGGGTGAAATCCTCTTGCGTAATGCTCTGCGCCCTTCAACGCTCGTCCCAGCCGGATGATTACGTCGTAGCCGGCCACCACTGCAGCGATGAACTCTTTGCCACTCACCTGGGCTACATCCGCCATCGCCAAGGCAGTCGGGAAGGCGGTGACGCCAGGGTGGAGACAGGCTTCGTTGTTCACGTCGTCCATCTCAATGCTGTGGAAGGCGGTGCCGTTGGCAATGGCGGCGTATTCAGGCAGCACCCTCTGGCTGGTGCCAACGACTGTGGACGGGCCGGAGCGTCCTACGCTCTCCAACGCCCGTACCACCGCTTTCGCAGAGTCGGTAGTCGATCCGTTCAAAGTTACTCCGGCAAAGTCTAGGCAGAAATACTTGGCCCGGTCGACCACTTCTGGAGAAAGGTCTTCGTAATCCAAGTTGGCGGCAAAATCCCCTAGCGCCCGGGTTATTTGGCCTTCTTTTTCGTAGTTCGTATTATTTCCTGCCATCAGTCGTGACTCCTGCGGCGATTTCTTAGACCCACTTGAGGGCCGATGATGAACACCGGTATTCTAGCATGTCACGTGCCTACGCCACGCCCGATTGACACCCCCAACCAGGCGCACTAAACTCCACGTTGCAGTCGGGCTGGCACGCCTGTTTGTGACCTCTGATCTAAATCTAAATCTAAATCTTCCCTAGGAGAAGTTCAATATGACCTCCAAACCTGAGTACGTTAGCCTTCTAAAACGACATCCGTCTTCAAGAGAACCGGGCTGGGGTTTACCTAGAAGCCTGGGCGAATAAAACCGACAACAAAGACCTGAAGGAATGTCTTTCTTTTGTGGCCGCCAGGGAATATAGCCACGGAGATATATTTGACCGCCGTGTTAAAGAACTCGGTTTCCAAACCGAAGAGATATCAGACCCGGACTTTGATGAGAAAGTTCGTGTCGTTAAGTCTGACATTTCAGATGCCGAAAAAATTGCCTGGCTGAAAGAAACACGACTACGTCAGGCAACCCCTGGCGTTCGCGAGCGGTACGAAGCCGCCACGGACGACGAAGCAGTTGATCCATTAACTCGGTCACTGTTGCGGTGGTTCACCGACGTTGAAAACGATTCTGTGGTCCGCATGGGCGCGGTTTACGCCGAGATAGAAAAAGCAGGTTAGGCATATGAAATTCGGAGCTTTTTTTGTAGGGCAACGCCCCCAATTACACGAGCAATACAGCGACCAGAAAGACAACCCAAACCCGGTGACCCGAACCGATGTGGAAGTCTATCAAGATATCCTGAAGGGTGCGGAACTCGCCGAGGAACTAGGTTTCGATTCGGTCTGGATTGCCGAGCATGCTTTTAGCGAGCACAGCATTATCAGTTCGCCACACAGCCTCTTAGCCGCCATTGCCGCCCGCACCAAGCGGGTCCAGATTGGTGTTGCTTGCACCATCGTTCCTTGGCACGCGCCACTGAGATTAGCTCAGGATTTGGCGACCATCGATATCATCTCTGGCGGTCGGGTTGTGGTGGGCATTGGACGCGGTTATCAGAAGCGGGAATTCGATATCTACGGTATTGATATTGCCGAGTCCCGAGACCGGTTCATTGAAGGGATGGATATCACCGTGAAGGCCTGGACTGAGGACCGCTTTTCCTACAATGGCCAGTTCTTCCAATTCCCAGAGGTCATGGTCATCCCCAAGCCGGTGCAACAGCCAACACCGCCGATTCTGATGGCTGTTACTCACAGCCCTGAGTCAGTCGAAATTGCCGTCTCCAACCGATGGGGTCTGTTTACGGTTGGCAGCAGCTTCTTCCCCGCCTCCCCCGACTCAGACCAGAACCTGATTAGCCTCTACCACCGCCGGATGGTTGAAGAGGGCGTGGCGCCGGATGACATGGAAATTGCCGCCGTGCGCAATGTTTACGTCTCCCCCACGGACAAAGAAGCGATAGACCTGCTTACTCCGCGCCTGCAATGGGCAGGTGACATGGGAGAATTCCTGCGCCGACCAGTCTCCGAGATGGCCAATGCCCCCGGCGGACTGCGCGGCTATGAAAACTATGTCCGCGACCCGTTCATTGAACAGGACTTAGTGGCCGAGCGTGGCATAGAAGGCATGGCCGCCATCGGCAGCCCGGAGAAAGTCACCGCAGCGATTAAAGAACTGGAAGACAACCACGTGACAAACTTCATCAGCTATCTGGATGCCGGTGGTCTCGACTTTGATGAGGTATCCAGTTCGCTAAAGCTCTTTGCGGAAAAGGTGATGCCTAATTTCCGTTAATCTGACTCTAAAACAAAACTATCTCAAAACACCGGTTACCTGCTTGGTATCCAAAAGGACATCTAAAACATGGCAACATTGGACGTACTCACATATGGCTTTGGACTCGCAACCGACCAGGGTTCGGTCGGTTATTCTACCAACTCACTGCTCAGGGTTGGCAACCACAACATCCTGATTGACACCGGCCCTTCATCTCGCCGGCCGTTCCTGGTCAAAGCACTGAAAGCTCAAGGTTTAGAAACCGACGACATCGATATCGTGATCCTGACCCACATGCACTGGGACCATTGCCAAAATACCGACCTATTCACCAACGCCCGAGTGCTGGTCAACCCGACCGAGATTGACTACGCCCGCTCCCCAAACAAATGGGACTTGGCAGTCGCGGCAGGTATGGCCGACATGATGCGCAACATGAAAGTTGAATCCGTATCTGAAGGCGACACCATTGTGGAGGGTGTATCAATCATCGAGACTCCCGGCCACACCAAAGGCCACATGAGCATTCTGGTCGAGATTAACGGCGAGAATGTGCTAATAGCCGGTGATGCCCTGCCCGAGAGCGGTAGCATCGCCCGCGGTCTTCCCTACAACGTTTTCTGGGACGTGGCCGACGCCCAAGAAAGTGTTGAGAAAATGGTGGCTGCGTCCAATGTGTTCTATCCGGGACACGATCGTCCATTTCGCGTCGAAGGCGACGAGATTAATTACCTGGAAGGACCGGAGAATATCCAGGTCATGTCCAGCACGGACGGCGGCGGCTCCGCCTCACTAACATTCACGGTTTCAGCCAAACGGACCGTCAACGTGGACATCGTCCAAAAATAAGACCTAAATAGCACGAGTTGAAAGGCCCAGGGAGTGACCAAACACCCTGGGCCGTTTTTGTGCCTGCACAAACATATTAAAAGGTTATTGGAGTTACGCCGCCAAATGGCTGCAAAAAAAACAAAAGTTGATCCAGCCAAAACCCTGGCTGCCCATGTAATAGACACAGGCCTCAAAGAGGTTCCAGAGGCAAGTTTGGATGCCACAAGACGGGACGTATTGGATACCTTTGGCTCCATGCTAGGTGGCAGCGGCGCGCCCGGCATCAATGAACTGGTCTCTGTGAACGGACGCTGGGGCGGCTTAAGGGAATCCAGCCTGGCGGTAATCGGTGGCAAGATGCCGGCCCATCATGCAGCAATGATCAACTCGGCCATGGGTCACGCCCTGGATTTTGACGACACCTATGACAAAGGCGGCCACGTGCATCCCGGAACGTCGGTCCTTGCTGCGAGTCTGGCTATTGCTGAGTCTGTCGGAGGTGTCTCCGGAGAGCAGTTGATGTTGGCCGCCACCCTGGGGTTGGACGTGTCCTGCCGTCTCGGTTTGGCCGCCCACGACGACCGTGGTTGGCACCGCACTGCCAGCTTCGGAATCTTCGGAGCCACGGCGGCGGCGGGCAAGCTGATTGGGTTGAATCAAGAGCAAATGGTCCATGCTTTTGGAATCGCCTATAGCCAGGCAGCGGGCAACCGACAGTGTATCGTCGACGGCGCACTCACTAAGCGGTTTCAAGCAGGCCAAGCAGCCCACGGCGCGGTGCTATCTGCGTTTCTGGCCAAAGAGGGATTCACTGGGGCGGAAAACGTGTTTGCCGGACGTTACGGCTTCTTCCCACTGTACCAACCAGACGGCTATGATCTCTCAATAATCGACAAGGACCTTGGCAAGGAATTCTTGGGCGACCGAATCAGTTTTAAGCCTTATCCATGCGTCCGGCCATCCCATGCCTTCATCGACGCGGCAATTAAACTGCACCACGAATTAGAATTGGGGAAGAATGAAATTGAGTCCATAATTGTCCGAATGGACCCTGAGACATTGGACTCTCGTTACAACCTATCTGTTGGCATCGCTAGGCCCAGTCACCAAGTGGAAGCCCAGTTTAGCGTGCGCTACCTGATTGGCTGCGCCCTAGCCCTGGGCGGAGTGGGAATAGATGAGATCAATGTTTTTACCAACCCCGAAGTGCTAGCGGCGTCCGAGTTGGTGACTACCGAGAGCAGGCAGGGTGTGGCCAAAGGCTGGGCCGAGATCGAAGTTGTTTGTGTCGGTGGAAAAACGGTGTCGGCGGAACTTGAATCTCCATTGGGTTCTCCCGATAATCCGCTATCGATTGATCAATTAAAGGACAAATTCAGGGACTGCGCCGCCCATGCGGCCCACCCCACTCCCAAGGCCATGGTCGAAAAGATGATTACCATGATTTTGAGCCCAGACGCTTTGACAGACTCCGCTGACCTGATAAAACTATCATTGGTTTCCAAATAACGTGAGCGGATTTTAAATAATCTAAGGTATTTTAATTAACTAATAAGGGTTCAGAGGAAGGTATTTTTGTCCACAGAACAAACTATTAAAGACGCCATTGACACACTGCTGAGGGCCCGCCCGGGCTTTTGGAGTCGCACTGCCTGTGGTGTCACTCGCTCCATGGGTCAAATTCCGGCGCTGATCGACCGGAGCGCCTACTCCGTGGAGACGTCTCGAATTCGAATTTTGCTAGTCGGTGGATTGTCTGGTCACAACGCCGATGTGGACATGGCACTCCATGCTCTGGAATTATTTGCCGGCGGCGGTGACGTTCTTTCCTTGCGAATCGCCCTCAGCGCTGTTCCTTGTGGCAACCCCGACGGTCTTAGATTGAATGCTGCACCAAGCAACGGTGCCGGCGGAAATCCATCCGGTGTTTACCCGCCCGAAGGCAAGTTCTATTACGACCCGGAAGACCCGGAGAAACGCTACCTCTGGCGCTGGATCTGTTTTCAAGCGCCTGACTTGGTCTTGGAATTGCATTCGGGTGAGTCGCTGCAATGGGAGGTCAACCAGGCGGGGCAGGCTCTGGCACCTGGGCTTGCTGCCAAGACCGTCACCGGAGAGCAGGGGTTGCTTGCGGCCCTGGGCACTGGCCATCCAGACGGACTGGGCACTATTCCTGGAATTCGGTTAACCGCCAACGACGAACAACTTCCTCGGGAATTGAGTCGCTTGTTTAGTATGCTGCGGCAACTTGACCTACTCACGACATCGGATGCTCGAAAATCGTTGGACATCCGCCGCAACCGGTCCAAGGTCGAGATAGCCAATGTCTTGGCAATCGCTTACGGCCGGACATTTGAACCCATTGTCTACACTCAAGGAGTTCCCATCAGCGGTCGGCTGCGTCTCCACCAACTGGAACCAACGGGCGAAAACCCTGCGCCCGACATTGCCCGACTACTGGAGGGCTTTACTTCGGAGGGCGTGCCCGAGGATCTAGCCCCCTCAGCGTTGGCATCGGTGGTTTGGGCCGACGAACTAGCTGACGCTACCGGTGAACCGCGCTATAACGACCTGGTCATTCAAGCCGCAGACCGGTTTGAATCTCGCGGCCAAGGCAGCGCTCCCAGACCCTGCGACCCTGATTTCCGCACCGAAGATATGTTCATGAGCGGAACGATATTGGGCCGGGCCTTCAAACTGACCGGCGATACGAAATATACCGATATTCTGGCCGATTTCATGTTGAGCGGAAAGATTCAACAGAGCCATGGCCTGTTCTGGCATTGCCGTTCGGCCGCCTACTACTGGGGTCGTGGCAACGGTTTTGCCGCCATGGGCTTGGCTGAAACCCTCACTTACCTGCCAGATGACCATCCGCAACGACCTGAGATTATTACGATGTACGGGCAACTCATGGAGTCGCTGCGTCGGTTGCAGCACTCATCGGGCATGCTGAACAACGTTCTGGATATACAGGGCTCATATCTGGAGTTCACCGCCACTTGCATGATGGGCTACGCGATGGCCCGTGGCATTCGCTTGGGTTTCCTTTCCAATGACTTCCGAGACGCGGTTGACCTGGCCTGGCAGGGCATTGCCGAGAGGGTCGACGATGTTGGCAATGTAGTCGACGGCTGTGCCAGCACCGGAGTCCAGAACAACGTTCGTGAGTACCTGGACCGCCCTGCAATCTTCGGTTTTGACGACCGCAGCGGCGGTATGGCCCTCTGGTTTGCCGTTGAGGCGGAACGGCTGGACCGGGAAATCTGATTTAACAATTTGATTTAACAAATAGTGGAGGTGGCCCAGTGGCCCAACCCTTGTCGTTCAGTTTCAACAGCGTGGCCCAAGAGGTTATCTGTGCATCCGATGCTATCAGCGGTCTGCCAGGTGTTTTAGACAGGCTTGGTGCCACCAGGGCAATGGTGACTTGTGGCCCTTCGATACTGGAGAAATCAGACGTTATCCAGCGGATACAAGCGGCGCTGGGAGACCGATTTGTCGGTCTGTTCTCTGGAGTGTCTCCTCATTCGCCTGTGCACACGCTGGACGAGGCGATGTTGCTGACCGCAGACGTAAGGCCGGACATCTTGGTCAGCGTTGGCGGTGGCAGCACCCACGACACCACCAAGGGCATTGCCACCTTATTGGGCGAAGGTGGGAGAATCCACGACCACCAGGTGATATTTGAACCGCCAGACAAGATAACACTGCCCAAGTTGTCCAAAGAGCGAGTTCCGATCGTCACCGTGCCTACCACGATGGGAGGAGCCGAACTGAGCCGGGGCGCTGGTTTCGTCGACAAGGACCTGGGCAGAAAAGTAGTAGTAGCTGATCCTTCAACTATCCCGCGTTCGATAGTGATCGATGGCCAGGCTCTGGCGACCACTCCTATGAGTATTTTGTTATCGACAGCCATGGGTCAGATGCGGATAGCAGTGGAGACGATTTACTCCACCCGCCACAACCCAATCTCTGATGCAATGGCCCTTCACTCCCTAAAAATGCTAGTAGAATACTTGCCGCAGTGTCCAAGCCTTGACCAGGACTGCCTATTGAACACCAAGACGGCGGCGTCACTGGCATCGTTAGCCGGTGTTGGCGGTTTGGGACTGAACACTGCCACAGCGCACCACGTCGGCGGCCTCTTCGACGTGCCCCACGGAGACGCCAATGCAATCATGCTGCCCCACACCATGCGGTTTAACGCTGAAGCCTCGGCAGATCGTCAGGCGTTGATTGCAAAGGCAATGGGTGTAGACACAGCGCGAATGAGCGACTGGGAAGCGGCAATGGCGGCAGCGGACGCGGTGGAAGACCTGCGAGTATCTTTAGGGTTGCCGGGTCGCCTACGGGATGTTGGCGTGCCTGAAGAGGGTTTAGAACTCATTGCTGCGGCCACACTGCACGACCGCGCTCTGGCTACCAACCCAACACCCGTGTCGGATGCCGGTCCAATCATGTCCATATTGCGGAGTTCTTGGTAAAGCTCTGCTTTAAAACATCGTCCGAATTTCGAACCTAGTGTGTTGTGTGCCTGGATTAACGAGAAGAACCGCAGGTAGTCTGACTACCAGACCACTCGCGGTTCTTTATTGGGCAGTTCCTTAAGATTAGCCTGGCCAGATTAGACCAATGAGAAGATGATCGCGCTCACGATTATATAAGGGATGAATCCGATCAGTGCGACGCCGATAGCCCGCCCGTAGGACTCGTAGTCAAGCGCCTGCTTGATCGCGACTATCATTGCCACCAATTGCCAGATTGACGCTAGGAAGAAGATCAGCGGGCCAATCACTGGGATGAAACCAACCACTTTCAAAACGCCAGGGGATTGGGCGAAACCTAGCGTGCGGGCTAGTTGCCCCCAGTCGGCATCTGTCGCGTCAGTTTTCAGAATGGTGGTGCCAATATAATGGGTAATCCAAGCCCACATTGCCCAAAGACCGGCTCCACCGACGATGCCGACAAAGAACCCAAGCACACCGCCAGACGCGAAGGATCCGATTCCAGTGGCTATGGCGACAATCACCACTACTAACAAAGCCTGCTGTGTTGCGGTGGTATCCTTCTCGACTTCTTCGTAGACTTTTACGTCTAGCTTTGCCGCCCCAATCATTCTTTCAATCACTGTTATATCTCCGTTGGCTAGTTTCTAAAGTAATTTAGAAGTACGCCTGGATTGATGTTGGTTTATTTGACCAACAAAACAGGTGGATTCGAGTTTTAGTCGCAAAAACTGTTTGGCTTAGGCAAAGAAATCTTTGATCAGGTCAACAAACTTGTCTGTTTGTTCTAACTCTGGGTGGTGACCACAGTTAGCAATGATTTCTAAGCGCGATCCCTGGATTGCCTTTTGGTACTGCTGACCAGTGCTGGCGGGGATTATCGCGTCGTTCTCTCCCCAAACCAAGAGTGTCGGCAGGTTTTTTAATCGACCCAGCAAATGAGGCAGTGCTGCGTGGTACATGTAGGGACGCCAGGTCAGGCGCGCGGCCTCCTCTCGGGCAACCTCCCAGAGTTCTTCCAACTCTGGGCTGGGTTCCGCTGGGTAGGCAGTGGCGTACTCTGGGGTGGCGTTGGTGTCTAAGAACCCCTCTTCCAGGTACTCCCTGGCAACAACCAGGAACATATCAAATATTTCGCCGGAGTCGGGCTTGATCCCCGTCGGGGCGACCAATGCCATTTTGTTGAACGTGCTTGGAGACTGGGAGGCCATCTCTGCGGCCAGCCACCCACCCAACGAAAAGCCCAAAACATTGACCCGTTCTAGACCCATCTCATCCAACACTTGTAGATACCAGTTGGCTAAATCCCGAACGCTCATAATCCATTCGACCCGGTTCGTATTTCCAAAGCCGGGCAGGGCTGGCATCTGCAGGCTGAAATTTGGGGCTAAGTCGTCGGCGTACCTGAGTGGCTCTGTGCGCCCCATTTCATCGTGGAGCACCAACAATGCGTCGCCACTGCCGCCTTGGCGTAGGTGGAGAGTGGTATCGCCGATTTGAATTTGTTCGTCTTTCCAAGTAAGTGAGCCAGTGGCCATTGTGTTGCTCCTGTTAAGGGTAGATTAGTCAGCCAAAACGGAACTTCATCAGGCTGACCGTGTTTGAATTATGTTCTGGGCTCAGGGATTATCGTCCGACTATGGGCGGCACGTCAACGCACAGTGGAGCCGAGTTATCGAAGCTCGTCGTCGTGGTTGTATGCCGGTTAGGGCAGTCTGAATTTAACCATCTTGGGAGATTGAGTCGAATTTGACCCCTAATCTAGCAAGTGTTAATATAACGAAGACCAGTGTATCTGATTAATATTAGTTATAGTAAAGTCAGATACATGGAGATTGATCATGACTAACATCCCTTCTATCCAGGCCTACGTCTCTAACCTCCGCGCTATTTTCTACTGCCCTCTTCTCTTCCGCTAGCGGACTTCGATTCCTTTTCCTTTTAGGCACGTCTAGACCCAGGAAATCCTTCCAATTCGGTTTCTCGCTTTTTGCCATTCCTAAGGTTCGCGCCCGAGTTGTGTTATTTTTTGAACCATTTCTATGTGGTACGTTTTTTGTCGTACCCAAAGTAGGTTATTTATGCATACGCAAGAAGTTGACCAATTGTCCTCCCTTTAC
>Ga0209501_10000516_pt1 | contig 46986 bp, 39 predicted proteins | sample ArcticOcean_MG_C_4_FD_187434 | JGI IMG/M metagenome (GOLD analysis project Ga0209501, IMG submission 187434) | Marine microbial communities from western Arctic Ocean - ArcticOcean_MG_CB4_134 (SPAdes) (version 2) | ecosystem: Environmental > Aquatic > Marine > Oceanic | place: Arctic Ocean...
TAACGATCTGTTGTGCGATCTCATCCTCGGACGCTTCGTTTATGTACGCCGGGTGGGCGACATCGACGTAAAAAGAAGATCCCATGACGACGTTCACACCAGTCGCCCGAGAGATGCGAGCCAGGCCCTGGGGGTCGCGTTTGATGCCGATGCTCGTGGCATCGACGAGCGTTTCCCCGCCGTTCTGTCTGTACAGAGCGGCCTCCTCGATGGCGGTATCAACGTCCAAAAGCTGCGAGTTGTCGAGATTGGCCTGGCCATAATGTCGAATGCAGCCCAAGCTCGTGATCGACACGGGCTCGTGGAAGAAGCCCTTCGCGCTTGCTTGCACAGGTTCGGTATGGATCACGGACAGATCGATAAGCAGATGCTCATGCGTGAGCGTTACACCCAGGGACTCGGGCTCTATGGGTCCGAGGACCGTCTGCGCCTTTCCCGCAATGCTAAATTCCGGCATAAAGGTCCTCCATCTGGTGTGTATTCAAATGTATGGTTGCGTGAGTAGTCATGATTCTAGGATTGGGTGTACACGTTAATGTGGATACGGCTTTGAGGCCTGGCTACCTTCCATTTGATGTGAAGTAATCCCAGAACTTTTCGGCCTGCTCCGCGCAGTATTCTATGTCTTCTTCTAACAAGTATTGCTGTTTTACAAGCCTTATCCCTTCTTCACGCACCCGGCCAAGATAATCGTCCTTAGACGAGTACCTTTCTGCGATGGATGGGCGAGGGTCCCCGGATGCTCTTCGCTGAACTTCGGTGGCGGCGAAGGGTATGGTAGTCCCCACGAACATAAGAAATTGACGTTCCCCGCCGATGTCTTTATGTCTCAGATTCCACCCCGTGAAGGTGGCCAGAGGAACAGCGACTTCCGGCAGGCGGATACCAGATGTCTCGTTGCCATCCTCATCTACCGCTGGCAGCAGCGTACCGAAGGCTTTGCCAACGCTGGGCGGCATCTTCTGAATCTGCTCCACATCCTCTTTCAAGGCGTAGTCTCGTCTGTGAGGAACGGCCATGCGCTCAGGATAATTGGCGCCAGGAATGCGCCCAAAGGCCCTCTTGATAATCTCTGGAGGTACTGCTGTGCCATCATCAATCCGAGGATGGCTGCTGGGCGGTGGCTCGATGCCTTCGTTGACCCACCTGTCGAGGTTGAACAGGCACGCTCGCAAAAGCGGGGAGTAGTCAATCAAGTTGCGAGTGTTCTGGGAACGGCTTACGCCTTCGATACTGTCTGTAGTATCGGTAGGAGGCCAGTTTCCGATGCTATGTTGGGTGCTTGAGAATAGATATACCCTGGCGTTAGACGCTATATCTATGTCTCGATTGCCATCGGGATCGGTGTGTATGAATGAGGAGTCGCCCCTGTAATACTCGGCGGAGGAGTTGGTGTACATGACCTTGACCTGGGATTCACGCTCTTCGAACCGTCGGTGAAGGGAGTCCGTTTCCTCCGTCTCAATATCGGTCTGGGGTACGCTGGCGAAGGGGAATAGATGAGTCATCATATTGTTGCGATCTTTGGAGTTCTGACCCAAACGCTGGTTGAACTCTCCACGCATTCCCCCGGCTACATTGGCGATGATACCGTCCAGGGCTTCCCTGTCTGATTCATCCCGATTGAAGTCGTTGTAGATGTAAGTCCTCAGATACCGTCCCGTCTGCGAGATTCCATAGGCATAGGCGTGCTTGATATTCTCGATGGGCCTTTGCGTCTTGTCGGAGCCATATTTCAGCCACGATACACTGTCGCGCAAGGCCGCGAAGCTTAGTCCTAAAATCGGCACCCAGTTGGTTGTATAGGCAACCTGGTACAGTCGGCCCTTTTCGAAGCCTTTCTCCGAGCAGATGTAGTCAGGGTCTGAGACATAGTTTCCTTCGTCGTCAATTCTGCCGAAACGCCAGTCATCGCGCGGGACAGGAGACACTTCGGTATCCGGCATGTCACGCACTTCAAGGATTGCGTCAGCCTCCACCATATCGGCGGCAGGATACGCCTGATGGCCCTTGTCCGAGAGTAGGAAGTTGTGAGTATCGGATTGCGATTGCAACTGACTGTAGACCCAACCCGTCATCCCATCCACGCTATGCCCCCGCAATGTCATAAGGGCTGGCCTGTTCGGTGGAGCGTCCATCTGCCAACCACAGGCCACAACGGTGTAACCTTCCCGCATCAGAAACCCATTCCCCAGGTCTACGTCGTAGTCCACAGGGGTATCAGGATTGATTGTAAGACGCGGCCCGCTATTAAAGACAGGTAAGCCAACGCGATTACCTCTGTTTACCACGTCGAGAAGCATCTTTCCACTGCCTCGTGATCTGTCAACTGGCAATATCACGGAAACGTCGGCAGTGTATTCCACCAGCCCTTTATCGTTTCGCGGCGCAAGCCCTACGTCTGTGATTCTTGAGTTAGCATCGTTAAGCGGATCTATCGCAAAGTGAAGCGTACCCAGCAATTCTTCATATGGGCCAACATCGCCCCATGACTTGCCATCGGCCAGGACTCGCCGGGTACTAATATCGAAACCTACAACTGGCATAAACTAACCTCAGACTGTCAAATATTTCTGTAAATACATATGAGCCGACATCACCATTGTCAAGTAGTAGTTCTTGGCTAAACGCAGCTGACCAAAAAGGGGCCGCTCCGACTTGGAGCGGCCCCTTTCTATGGCGAATTAGGACTCGGGCGTGTTTTCGCCTGATGTTCGCGTTGATGTTATTATTAGGGGGCGATTACAGAAGAACTGTGCCTCAGATTTCATAAGATTTCACAGTTCCTGAACAGCAATGAGCGCCTGTAATAAGGCCAGCTTCAAAAAGGGCACTGATCCCGAAATTGGCACCTCGAGCTAGATGTATTCTACAATGGTGTGCATTTGGCAAAAAGATGATGACTCAAACACCTGAGAATTGAGGTATTGAACTTAGAAGGGCCGACTATGATCCGTGGGACGGAATGAAGTTGGCCCAGGTCTGTTCGTAGCTGTGACTGCTGAGCTCGACGATATTGCCCCAGGGATCCTCGCAATAACACACCTTGTACGGTTTGTCCGGCCACAGCTGCCATACCTTGGAGCGCTGTTTGCCGCCGGTCTCATCTATGCGTCTTGCCAATGTTTCTATGTCAGGATCGGTCAGGCAAAAATGAAATATCCCGGTTTTCCAATACTCGAAATTGTCCTCACGGCGGATGGTCTCCGGCTGACCAAATTGAAAAAGCTCAATACCCACGCCGTTAGCAGTTGAGAGATGTGCGATCCGAAAGGATTCGAAGCCGGTGCCGAAAATATCTGCCACGATACCGGAAAAATGACTGCCATCTTCTTTCGACTCAATGGGTGCCATCACGACAGTGCAATCGAAAACATCCTGATACCATTCCACCGCCTCATAGATGTCGGTGACGGTGATCCCGACATGGTTCATTGTGCGAGGTAGAGTCATATCGTTCTTCTAAACCGGAATTCCCCAGTTCAAGGAGATTTCCCTGAATACGTGATCCTCTGGGATGGCGCTATCTTCCCACAGTGTGAAACTGTTGGCAAACTTACTCTTATTTCACAAACGATGAACTGCTATGAGCGCCTGCAACAAGGCTGAATGCTTCGATAGATGATGTCGAAGGCCCGTGTCAGGAATACTTACAACTCCTAAGACAGCACATCTTTAAAGATTATGAACCCGCTCGTGGGATGCTTTGATCTTCACCTGTAGGGCATTTAGTAATAACGCATGGGCCAATATTGCGATTCATCTCCCCTGACACTCGAGGGGTGAACAATCAGGAAATTTGAAACGGTTTGCCATTGAGAAGTCTGTACATGATTATCCAAAAATCTCGAAATGGGCTTCGGTAGGCTCGCAAGCCAGCCCATTTACTGGCACGGCATCTTGCGGACAGGCAGAGAAGGCCACTACGCAGTCCATTTCGGCGCGAAGCAGTATGTAATCTCCTGGCTCGCATTCAGGCGGCGCGAAAGAAACGCTTCCGTCAGACGCTACAGGTATATTCATGAACAGGTTCCATGGACTTGGCGTTTCTGGCGGAGTAAGGCCAAGTTCATTCATCGCCGCCGCGAGGTTATCTGTACAGTTGTCGTGGTACTCGGTGAAGCCCAGAAGCTCATAGCGGTAGCGGTCACACGCCGCAAGCAGCGTATCGTGAATGCTTGATGTGGTGTCCTCGACAATGGTCAGGATTGGCTGCCTACGGTTGGTGACCATGCTGTCGCCTACGTTCGCCATGATTCGTGCGAGCGATGTCCGCGAGTGCTCCATCGACATGAACTCGATAATTTCTGGATACGCGAACGCCCAGGTATCGACCACCTGCTGCCCGTGCGTGTTGATTACCTTAACGTGTTGCCCTTGCTTCACGAGCGCTGCCTTGCCCCTTCGTGTCGGAATAGTTTTCATCCTGAATTTCCCTGATTGAATTGCATCTCATTCTCGTCACATATACAACATGAAGGCCAGCGAGTCCAACTAAACCCAGACCTAAATATTGGGGACTCATCTTCGTCGTGATCGACGCTAATCACCCGCTCGCTGGTCAGACGTTAAATTTCGACATTGAAATAGTGTCGATCAACTAGAGTTTTCTTTAGTGATATTATCACAGGGAATTATTATTGCTGGAAAATGTGCCTAGATTCAAGGATCCTTCACAGAGAATTAAGCCAGATGGAGCAGTTAACCAAGCCGTTTTTTGTCATAGCTCAACTTTCAAACCAGCATAAGAGATTGTGATCTCGTGATCCATTTAAAGGTCTGGCAGACTTGGAATCGCAATTCCTAAAGCACCTGGATCTACTCACGCCAACAAAGTGCGAGCGATTCCTATCCTTCTCTCGGTCCTCAGGTTGGGACATCTCTGCCGCCATCCACCGGATCGAGGGAGTTTCAATACCTGTGGCACGTCTCCAGATGGTCACCCTCTCATATACTCATCACTTTGTAGTAAGATTCAAGGAATTCCTGAATACAATCGAGCCAAGATAATGCATATGCTTTTCACATAGGGAGAATCCCATGAGTCAGGACATGCAACTTAAAGCCCATCTGATGCGACGTGCCGGTTTCGGTTCCAACAGGCAGCAGCTTGAAGCGCTCGCCGCAAGAGATTACGAAGCCATTGTCGAAGGATTGCTTGACCGGAAACAGCCCAATTCGATGGCCGAAGCGCTCATCAGGCGCTATCACCCGGACCAGTCGGCGGGCTTTGAATCGGGTGGCGCTGGCTCATACTGGCTGTATAGGCTCGTGAGCACGGACGCCCCCCTTAAAGAGAAGATGACGCTTTTTTGGCACAGTGTTTTTGCTACCGGCTATGCCAAGGTAACAGTGGGGAAGGTCCTGAACGATCAGCTAAAGATGTTCAGAAAACATGGAATGGGCAGCTTCAAGACGCTGTTGTTGGAGATCTCAAGGGATCCGGCGATGATCATATGGCTGGACAATGTAGATAACCACAATGGGGCGATAAACGAAAACTACGGCAGGGAGCTTCTGGAACTGTTCTCTTTGGGGGTCGGAAACTACTCCGAAGAGGACATCAAAGAGTGCTCTCGCGCGTTCACCGGTTGGACAGTTGCAAATACGGAGTACACCAGGCAGCTTGCGGTTAGAAACTCCATCTGGCCCTATGGGAAGATATCCTGGCGGTATGAGTTTCAAGGCGAAGACCATGACGATGGCGAAAAGACGTTCCTTGGAGAGAATGGTAACTTCCAGGGAGAGGACATAGTGGACATCATCTGCAGGCAGCCGGCGACCGCACGGTTCATAGCCAGGCATCTGTACAATTTCTTCGTGGCCGATGAGCCGCCCGTCCCTCAGTGGCCCTACGAGCCGCCGAGCGACCCCGATGCTATCGAAACGTTGGTAGAGGCGTATTTCGAAAACAACTACGACATTCGTGCGATGCTCAGGGTTCTCCTGAACTCAAATTTCTTCCGTTCCGAGAATTGCAGATACGCGAAAGTCAAAAGCCCTGCGGAGTTTGTTACGGGAATCCTCAGGCTTACGGAGGAATTTGACGTGCCAAAAAGGGAAATCAGCGAGCGAAATGCGCAGATGACCTATATGGGGCAGCAACTGCTCAACCCCCCGTCGGTGGAAGGATGGCATCAGGGCGTCGAGTGGATTGATACAGGTTCGCTCACTGAAAGGATCAATTTCGCCTCCCAACAATTGGGCGATATGCAGAAGCCAGGCGTCAGCGCGATGATCGAAAACATCATGATTAAAGGTTGCGGCGGGATCCAGGACGAAAATCTCGTAAATGAATGCCTGGACCAGATGGGGGCTATCGAGGCGGCGCCGGAAACGAAAAGCGTCCTGGTTGAGTTCGCGAGGGAAAACAAGTCGTCCTCACCTGCGTCGGAGGCTTCAGATATTGAAGTGCGGAAGCAAATTGCAGATATGCTTCGCCTGGTCGCCTGCATACCGGAGTTTCAGAGGGCTTGATCGATGTCTCGTTTTCAATTGTGGAATAGAGCCCTCGCGTACAGCGGCCTGTTCGAACTATCTCGAATGAATTCAGTCAGCGGGTAATGGAATATGGCAAACGCATCATCATCGATTCGTCAGACCGATTTCCTGACTTACAGTCATACTGTCGGGCTCTGCACCATGGAGGGCCGAGGATTCATGTTTCCCGTGGACACGGCGATAGGCGCGGGTAACCGCCTCTTTTCCGTGAGCCGGGGCGTCCCGGGCGACACCCGTAGCATCCGAGTCACAACGTACGACCTGGAAAGTCAATTCTTCGGAACTTTCGGTGGATTCGGCGAAGGCGATGGCCAGTTCATCTGGCCATCTGCCATCGCAATTGACAGCGCTGGCAACGTCTACGTAAGCGATGAACACAAACACAAGATCAATGTATTTACGGGTGAGGGAATTTACACCGCAAACTGGGGCGATTACGGCGAGGGAGAAGGCCAACTGAATGGTCCCTCGGGCTTGGCGTTTGATAGTGAGGACAACCTACTGGTATCGGACCATCGAAATCACCGAGTGCAGAAATTTAACAGGGACGGACAGTTCATCTCTGCCTTTGGCGTCGAAGGCTCAGGTAGCGGTCAGCTAAGCCTTCCGTGGGGCGTTGCGGTTGATAGCAACAGTGACATATATGTAGCTGACTGGGGAAATAATCGCATACAAAAATTTTCGGCCGAGGGTGAGTTTCTTCGAAGCTACGGTAGTACAGGCCACGAGGATGGTCAGTTGATCAACCCTTCCGGCGTTGCCGTGGACAGAGACGGGTACTTATACGTATCGGACTGGGGCAACGAGAGGGTCCAAGTGCTGAGTAAGGACGGGGACTTCGTCGCCAAGCTTCGCGGACAGGCGACCGTATCAAAGTGGGCGCAAGACTTTCTGGACACCAATGTGGAGGAAGCCGAAGCGAGAGCCAATTCGAACTTGGAGCCGGACTTGACTCCATTCGGTGGGGATCCTCACGAAGAGTCCTCCCATACGGAGAAGTTTTTCTGGGGACCCGCGTCCGTAAAGCTCGATGCCGAGGGCAGGCTGTACGTAACCGAGAGTAATCGACACAGGATCCAAATCTATCAAAGGGCAACCTAAGCCTCTGAGAATGCTCATCAATTGAGTCCGCCAACAACCACATTGTTTCAGAGGGGAAAATGACTACCAAGAATTCAAGACTGGAGCAGTTTGCCCACCTCTTACGTCGCGCAGGTTTTGGCGCGACTCGGGCAGAGCTTGAAGAATACTCATCGCATGGTTACGAGGCCTTTGTAGAAGGGCTTCTGAGTCCGTCTGATCGAAACAGATTGCCAGACGACTTGATTCGACGTTACAACGTTGACCAGTCGGAGCTCCGAATAGTTGACAGCGCGGCGGCCAACTGGCTGTACCGCATGATTACGACTGACGCTCCCCTGGAAGAAAAGATAGCCCTGTTTTGGCATAGCCTTTTAGCCACCGGCGAGCGTAAGGTGAACAATCCCAAGAGCCTCCATAGCCAGATCGAGATGTTCCGTCGCCATGGCCTTGGGAAACTGCCCAAGCTACTGGTGGAAATGTCGAAGGACCCTGCCATGATCCACTGGCTGGACAACAATGACAATCACAGGGACGCGGTCAACGAGAACTTTGGCAGAGAGCTGTTAGAGCTGTTCTCGATGGGAATTGGAAACTATACGGAAGAGGACGTTAGGGAATGTTCCCGTGCCTTTACTGGCTGGACGATGGAGAACGCCGAATACATGGCCCTCAAGGCCCATAAAGCATCGATTTGGCCCTACAGCCGCGTTGCGTGGCAGTTCGAGTACCGGGCTCATGACCACGACGATGGCGAGAAGACCTTTCTGGGGGAGACCGGAAACTTCAACGGCGAGGAAATTATTGACATCATCGTAAAGCAGCCGGCCACGGCCCAATTTATTTGCCGACGGCTGTACCAGTTCTTCGTCGCCGACGAAATCGCAGACGAAGGTGAGGCTTTGATCGAGCAACTGGGCCGGACCTACTTCGATTCCGGCTACGAGATCCGCTCAGTCCTTCGCACACTGTTCACATCCGAACACTTCAAGTCGGACTCGGTGCGCTTTGCCAGGGTAAAAAGCCCGGTTGAACTAGTCGTGGGGACCCTCAGGACTGCGGAGGCTTTTCAATGGCCTAGCATTGATGTGCACCAAGTAGCGCTATCCACGAACTTCATGGGGCAGGAGCTCCTGAATCCTCCTACTGTCGAAGGCTGGCACGAGGGCACCGAGTGGATAGACGGCGGGACTTTGACTGAGCGAGTCAACTTCGCTGCCAGTTACCTGGGCGCCCCTCAGAGTGTCGGAGTGCGTAGGGTCATGCAAAGGTTGGCGGACCTTGCTGGCGGTGACCTGTCCCCCTCTGAAGTGGTAGATATCTGCCTCGATCAGATGGGGCCGCTTCCCATATCTGAAGATACTCGAAAAATCCTTGAAGGACACTTGACCAGAGAGGACGAAACAACGGAAGCATCCGGACGGCAAATAGCTGAAGTCTTTAGGCTTATCGTTTCATCTTCCGAGTATCAGATGGCCTGATCGCATGGATCAGCGCGATTGGCCATTAGTCCGAATCTGCACCCCGGTCCGCTCCTCTTGCAGTGTTAGGAAAATCGAACTATCGCTGCCACCCCAGCCTCTTGATATTGCTTTTTCCATCTCGGCCTCGGTTGTATCGGTAAGCTTCATCTGCACGCTGTAAGCCCTGGCGAGCTCGGTGGCAAGGGCCATGTCTTTTCGAGCTGTGCTGAGGGCAAAGCGGGGCTGGAAGTCGCCTCGGAAAATCGTGTCCGGTAGCCGTACCTGGATATCGAAATTACTGCCCAGCGCACACTTCTGGAAGACCTCCACAAGCACGTCAGGAGACACGCCTGCCTTCGCTCCAAGAGTAAGGCACTCCATCATTGCCAGATTTAGGGAGAAACCCGCGCAGTTGTGCATAACCTTGCAGACGCAACCCGCCCCTATCCCTCCTACATGCATCACCGTCTTTGCCATAGCGTCAAGGACTGGTTTGGCCTCTTCCAGTGTCTCGCTTTCGCCTCCCACCAGCATGGTAAGGTCTCGCGTTTGCGCGCCCTCCATGCCGCCACTTACGGGTGCGTCCAGCATTTTCGCTCCCCTTTCGGAAAGAAGCTCCTTCACCTCTCGCACCAGCAAAGGAGAGTTCGTCGTGTGGTCCACGAATATAGCGTCAATCCCAATGCCCTGGATCACTCCCCTCCCGCCGAGCACGACTTCCCGCATTTCCGTCGGCCCGGGCAAGCAGGCGCAGATAATCTGGCATCGCTCCGCCACATCCTGGGGAGACTCTGCCCACTCGGCGCCGAGGGCCGTCAGGGAATCGGCGGATTCCCTCTTAATATCGTGGACCACAAGCTCAAACCCTGCTTTCATTACCTGCGCCGCCATGGGACGGCCGATGTTTCCAACGCCGATGAATCCGACTTTCATCCGAATATCTCCTGATTTCTGAATGACAAATAAACCTAGTCTGCCAAGTGGGCCGTGCCACGGGATTGTCCCCCTGAATGCCCGTTGTGGCAAATCTTTCAAGTGCCATGTTGCTAACGACCTGGCATTGCGCTATGTTTGGTTCCTCGAAAGACCTCAAGATGGAAGCGATGGCATGTCACCCTCTCTTGAACTGAAGTATAGTCATACACTTGGCATTGCGGCTATGGAGGGCCGAGGTTTTAGCAACCCTGTTGACCTGGCAATATCCATCGACAGACGAATATACGTGGTCAGCCGTACCAATCCACTTCAGACCTACGGCATACGCATCGGAATCTGCAACCTCGACAGCGATTACTTCGGCGACTTCGGCTCGTACGGGTCTGGCAATGGCGCCTTCGTCTGGCCCACAGCGCTCGCCTTCGACAGGGAGGATACGCTCTATCTCGCCGACGAGCACAACAATCGCGTAACAATATTCGACAAGTCGGGCGGCTTCCTGGACAAGTGGGGCGTTCAAGGCCAGGGAGACGGTCAACTGAACGGTCCCGCGGGCCTGGCATTCGACGAAAATGACGACGTCTACGTCTCAGACCACCTCAATAACCGCGTGCAGAAGTTCACCAAGAAGGGAGGCTTCTTGTTCAGCTTCGGCGCCAAGGGCGAGGGCGAAGGCGAGTTCAACCTTCCCTGGGGAATCTGTGCAGATGCCGACGGCGATGTCTTTGTGGCCGACTGGCGAAACGACCGCATCCAGAAGTTTTCCCCTGACGGGAGGTTCCTCGCCACGATCGGCGAATCGGGTCAAGGCGATGGCCAGCTAAGCCGCCCTTCCAGCGTGACCGTCGACAAGAATGGCTTCATATACGTGGCCGACTGGGGCAACGAAAGAATACAGGTCTTCGATGCCGAGGGAAACTTTCACCTCAAGCTGCGTGGTCAAGCAACCCTTTCCAAGTGGGCCGACGAATTCTATGAAGCCAACCCCGACGAAAAACTGGAGAGGGAAACGTCCACGCTTATTCCGGAGCTTACCTCCGAAGTGGACACGCCACACGAGGAGTCGGCTCGGATAGAACCCTACTTCTGGGGGCCAACTTCCGTAAAGCTGGACGCTGAAGGACGTCTGTACGTCACCGAGAGTAATCGCCACAGAATCCAGATATACCAGACAGTAATATCTTGAGGGCTGTTGATCGCGCCGACGGAGCCTCCCGAGATAGGAGTAGCGTCGCCTCCGGCCTGTTCGCAAGAGCAGGTATATAGAATTGGCGACATCGTCGTGGCTTATGAATTCCCTAATCGTAGGGTTGTGGAGACCTTGCCTAGGCTGGGACTTTTCGTAAGACAACCCCGTTACATCTATCACAATAGTGCGGTGGGATAACCCGAAGGCAAGCGCCTTCGCCTGGATCAGCTCCCGAATCAAGGCATGGAGTTCTACAACGGCACCACTCGCTCCAGTCAATAAACCTATTCGCATCCACCGGACCCACCAGCAATACGATACAACTTCAAAATAACGATGGGATTCGGCAACACGTTGAACAGGGGCGGTTTATACCCGACCGCGTCGATTGCCGCTGCCACCGCGGGAACTGGTCTGTTACTATGCGCACCTAGGTATTCCTAATGCCCTGGTAGCGGGAGGCTTGGATGGCTCAGAAAAAGGATATTACAGACGTACTCGTCGTAGGTGCTGGTGCATCTGGTGCTGCCTTTGTATGGAGCCTAGCCGAGGCAGGCATAGACGTGATGTGTTTGGAGCAGGGGGGAAGGCTGCTGCATGGAGCGACAACCCCAGGAAAGGCTTCCCAGCCCACCAGCGCTGCACCTGTCAAGCCGTATGAGCCGGCCCTCGAGCTTGTTGACGTCCAATACAGAGTTACGGAGAAACATACCTCAGGGCGATTTTGGATGTACGCCTGGTAGATGACCGTGCAAAAAAAAGGTCACTTAGGTGTCCATACCTTTATCAAGTACACCGTCCACATACCACCGTATGCTGACACCTCCAAGTGATGCCGGCTGGATATAGCCGGACAGGTCGCAGTTAAGTCTATTGTCTGTCCGGTTGCACTTGACACGGACGGCCCGGGTGACGCTGGCATGCTAACAGGTCTGCTAACAAACCTGCTAACACACTGCAAACCAAACCATCACGCCTAGGTACGAACGGCAGTACAGTTTGTTCTAAAAAGGTACTTAAAAGACTAGAACAAACCATGTCGTTACTGACTCTTAATCAGTAGGTTCCCGGTTCAAGTCCGGGGCGGGTCACCAACATACTTATCGCATAAATAAGGGCTCCCTCGATAATCGGGGGAGCCCTTATCTTTGTCGGCAAAGGTCGGCTTGGTAATCGGGCAGTCTAGTTTCCTACGGCAAGATCGAAAACCGCCGCTGTTAGACCGCTTGTTTGGCTGAGCGTCATGGCGGCAACAGGTATTAGTCGATGTTCTCCGGCACTCGGAAAGAGACTTCATACTCACGTCTCTTAGAGTCGGCTGCCGCCTGGCTCTAGCCGAATGTCGCTAGGAAGTCGGCGGGACCATAAGCACCCAAGGCCACGAAAAATACGGCAAGGGCCAGTGCCACAGCGTAGGGCACGTATCGCGATATTCGTGGGTCGGATGAGGTATTGAAGCGCTCTATCAAGATGCCACCTAGCATGAAAAACAGCCCCATGAGCATGCCTGTGAAAAGTCCAAAGACTCCCTGAACAACTGCGAATGACGGCATGCGGAAGGCGGCATCGCCCAGGTCGCGAGCAATTGCGGAAGAGTCGGCAATGCCCTTGGCGACGTTCAGAATGGCCGTGGAGTATGGCATGAATAGGCCTGTAATGAAGGATACCAGCACGCCGAACAAGAACCCCATTACTACCCACATGATCAGGCCGTGCATTCGGCCGTCCCTGGCAGTCGTTGTCCACACTAGCAGCGCGCCAAGGGCCGCTCCGGCTATCGCACCTGATGGCGTAAGGATTATCGTAGCTTGAAAATCGAGATGGGTCGGATCGAGTGGAAACTTTGTTCGTGCCAGAAATGAGACCAGCATAGTGGAGACGCCAAGGGACGCGCCGTAAATCATCAGGCATATAGTCAAACGATACTTTGTTTGGCTTGTGCGGGCATCCTCGCGCAAGCTAGATAATGTGATCGGTGACTTCATGGGATATTCTTGACGGGTCAACTCTGGGCTAGGCATCCTGTGCATCAATCATTGACCGCTACGCCTGCAAGGCGAAGTTCTTTGGCGTGGTGACAACTAACATAATGGTTAGGTTCAACCTCTACAAGGCTGGGAGCTTCTACCCTACAAACGTCGGTTGCATGTTCACATCGTGGATGGAAGTAGCAGCCCGAAGGAGGATCGGCAGGGTTCGCAACTTCGCCTTGAAGCACTACGCGATTGGACCGCCTGCGAGGGTCTGGCTCGGGTACCGCCGAAAGCAGAGCAGCAGTGTAAGGGTGTTTAGGGTTAGCAAAAAGCTCATCCGTGGGAGCCAATTCCACAATTTTTCCAACGTACATCACTGCTACCCTATCGCTGATGTGCCTCACGACACTCAGGTCGTGGGCGACGAAGAGGTACGTTAGACCAAGGTCCCTTTGAAGATCCAAGAGCAGGTTGAGCACCTGAGCCTGCACTGATACGTCCAGAGCAGACACTGGTTCGTCGGCGACAATCAAGCGTGGATGGGTTGCCAGCGCTCTGGCGATTCCGATACGTTGACGCTGTCCACCACTGAACGCATGGGGGAAACGCCGCATGTATTCGGGACGCAGCCCAACTAGCGAGAGCAGCTCCGCGACGCGCTCCTCGCGCTCTTTTTTGTTACCAAGGCCGTGTACAAGCAGCGGCTCGCCCACTATATCCATAAGGGTCATTCGTGGGTTCAGAGAGGAGAATGGGTCCTGGAAGATCAATTGCATGTCGCGCCTGAGACCTCTCAGCTGTGCGCGAGGCATGGTGACCACATCTACGGTCTCGCCGTCCTCGGTGCGATAGATGATCTCACCGCTGGTCGGACTAACGGCCCTTAGAATGCACCTTGACGTAGTCGTCTTTCCACAGCCGCTCTCGCCCACTAGACCTAGGGTCTCTCCCTCGTTGATGAAAAACGACACATCGTCAACGGCGCGAACTGCCCCCACCTCTTTCTGCATGATGCCTCTCCTGATTGGAAAGAACTTGCGGAGGTTTTTGACTTCAAGCAATTTACGTTCGGGTGTTTCTTCTACCTGCACCAACGGCTACGCTCCTTTGTAGAGAAAGCAGCTAACCTGGTGATTTTCGCCAACCAGGGATAGCTCAGGCATTTTAGTATTGCATACGCCCTCAATAAACGCTTCGCAGCGAGGATTGTAAGGGCATCCAGTGGGCCGGTCGTAAGGGTGCGGCACGGATCCAGTAATGGAAGCCAACTTCTCCTGCCTCACACCGTCCATACGCGGAATCGATTCCAGCAAAGCCTTTGTGTAGGGGTGCTTAGGGTTGTGGAAAATATCGTCCACCGGAGCACTCTCCACTACTTGTCCCAGGTACATTACGACCACATGATCAGCCATCTCTGCTATCACGCCTAGATCATGAGTAATCATCATGATGGCCATATTGTATTCATCCTGCAACCTACGCAGCAGGTCAAGAATCTGAGCTTGGGTCGTTACATCCAGCGCTGTCGTCGGCTCATCAGCAATAAGCAAGGTTGGGTTACATGAGAGGGACATGGCGATCATAGCCCGCTGTCGCAGGCCTCCGCTGAGTTGGAACGCATACTCGTCCACCCGGGTTTCCGGCGAAGGTATGCCGACCAGCCCGAGCATCTCCACTGCTATTGTACGCGCCTCACTCTTGGACACATCACGATGCAGCCTGATAGCTTCGATGATCTGGTTACCCACAGTATGTACGGGGCTAAATGAGGTCATAGGCTCCTGGAAGATGTATGAGATCTCACCGCCGCGAATTGACCTAACTACTTCACCGTTGGGGTCCTGCCCCGCCAAATCGATGCTTTCGCCGGCCTCGTTATCCTGAGTCCTACGGAAGTGGATCTCGCCATCTACTACTATTCCCGGCTTGTCCAAAATGCCAAGAATAGAACGGGCGGCGACGCTTTTACCACATCCGCTCTCGCCCACGATGCCGAGGGTCTGACCCGCATATAATTCAAAGCTGGCACCATCCACAGCAACCACCGTGCCCTCATCAAGAGGGAAGTGGGTATGCAGATTTTTCACCGATAATAACGGCTCATCGCTTCTCTGTTTATTAACCATAGGGGTCGGCTGCATCTCTAAGTCCATCTCCCAGGAAGTTGAATGCCAAGACTGCTAGGATCACGGGTATCGCAGGTATCAGAAGCCAAGGTGTCAATGCCACGGCCTGTACCTGTTGAGCTGCCTGTAGGAGGACGCCCCAGCTAATGGCTGGAGGTCGCATGCCGAGACCAAGGAAGCTCAATGAGGTCTCGGCAATAATGATAGCGGGAAACGCCAAGGTTGTGGCAGCGATAATATGGCTCAGGAACGACGGCACCATATGCCTGAAGATTATTCGCATCTGGCCTGCACCGGACAACTCTGCGGCAGTGACAAAGTCCTCTTCACGAAGAGAGAGGAAACGCCCACGAACCACCCTTGCCAACTCTGTCCAGCCGATAATGGCGATAATAATGGTAATAGCAAAGTATATTTTAATAATGGACCAGTCGTGAGGCAGGCTGGCCGCGATACCCATCCATAGAGGTATTGTAGGAATGGACCGCAACAGTTCTATGATCCTTTGAATTACGGTGTCGATCCAGCCTCCGTAATAACCTGATATACCACCTAGCAACACGCCTAGGAACAGGCTCATGACCACACTGACAAGTCCGATAGTCATTGAAATCCGTGTCGCTAGCATCAATCGCGACCACAGGTCCCGTCCCTGCAGGTCTGTGCCTAGGATGAATAATGCCTCTCCCGCCGGTACATCTTTAGTGCCAATCAGATGTCGGTTCATCGGGATAAACCCGAACATTTTGTACTCGTAGCCCTTGGCGAAGAAGACGATTGGCACCTTCACGTCCGGGTTTGTCTGATAGACGCGTTTGAAGCTCACTGGATCGCGCCGGCCCTCTACCGCATACACATACAGGCCGGGCTTAAATCCATCGAACAGATGTATCTGCTGTGGAGACATCAACCCGAGCTGCGCCTCCGACACCGTTGGATCAGACGTAGCCAAGAAGTCTGCAAAAATTACGGAGAGGTAGAAAATTATCAAAACAACAGCGGCGCCCATGGCGAGTTTGTGTCGACGGAGCCGCCACCACATCAACTGCCATTGGGTCGCAACGTAGATACGCTCTTCGTCTGGCCGCTGGTCGGCGGCTTCTGTAAGAGTCGCGCCTATCGCAGATTCTTTTTCCATTAAGAATCAACTCTGATTCGAGGATCAACTAGTGCCAAAAGAATGTCTGAAATAAATGTCCCGACCACCGTCAAAATGCCGATCATCATTATGATCGTACCTGCCAGGAACATGTCCTGCGCGATCAAGGCCTTCAGCAGCAGCGGTCCTACTGTGGGCAGGCTCATGACTACAGACACGATAATGCTGCCGGAGACGATAAGCGGCAACAGGTACCCGATTGTGCTTATCAACGGGTTCATCGCTACTCGCATAGGGTATTTGAAAACAACCCGCCACTCCGACAGGCCCTTGGCTCTGGCTGTTACGACATACGGTTTTCTAAGCTCATCCAGCAGATTAGCCCTTAACACTCTGATTAACTGGGCTGTGCCCGCCATGGCAAGAATGATAGACGGCATCCAAAGGTGGTTGAGCAGATCGAGAACTTTCCCAATGGAGTATGGAGCGAGTTCATACTCGGGCGAAAACAGACCACCCACATTGGCATTGAAGAAGACGAATCCACCGTAAAGCACGATCAACGCCAGCAAGAAATTGGGCACAGCTAGCCCAATAAAACCGATAAATGTGAAAGCGTAATCACCTACGGAATACTGTTTTACTGCGGAATATAGCCCGATGGGAATAGCCAGCATCCAGGTAAAGATAATAGATGTGAACGTGAGGGCTACTGTGAGCACCAACCTGTCGCCGATCACCTCTGAGACTGGTCGATCGTACTCAAACGCCAGGCCGAACTTGCCTCGTGCCGCCTGAGTTGCCCACCTGAGGTACTGCACAGGGAATGGCTTGTCCAGGCCGTATAGCTGCCGAAGTGTCTCGGCTTCCTCTTCCGATATAACGTCTCCCTGGGTTTGAAGACGGGCAATATAAGATGTGATGTAGTCACCAGGCGGTAACTGAATTATCCCGAAGGAGATAACGGAGATTGCCCAGACGGTTAACAGAGAAAGCCCTAATCGACGAAGAACGAAACCTGCCAAGTAATACCTCTCTGCCTTTAGTGGTCTTTGTAATATAAGAAGTGGGAGCGCCAACTCCTTTCGAGCTGACACTCCCACGGGTCATTTAATCTACTGTATATTTACTGACTGCTCCTGGCGATTGGCCGCGCTCTTCCAGAAGAACGTCTGTGGCCGAGAAATGCCAGGTGTCCTGCCATCGGGAGAGTTGTACTGACGGGACGGAATGTTACCGAGGTCCGTCTTGGCAACGCGGACTCCCATTGAGGCTGGTCCTGGGCCAACGATACCTATGTTGTTCACGTTGTCCACGATCAGCCGCCAGATCTCTTGGCAAAGGAGTGCGCGCTCATCCGCAGGTACGCCGAAGCCTTTACGCCAGTTCTCCATGATCTTCTTTAGGTAGGGAAGTGGCTCTTCTCCGCTTTCTCCGTTGGACTGGAACCACTGTCCGTAAAGCGCTCCACCATTACTGGTGCCACTGAATGGGAACACGTGACCTGGGAAGGTGAATATGTGCTCACTCCCGTCATTGTTCCACGCGAACATCTGGTTCAGGTTGCCGGCGAACATCTGCTCGCCAAGGGTACGCTCAACTTCATTGACCCTCAGCTTCACGCCGACATCAGACCACTGCTCTGCTATGACTTCCATGATCTGGGTGTACTGCACGAACTGACCACCATAGGTGATGATCTCCAGCGTCAAGGGGCCCTTGCCGTCCTTGCGGAGACGAATCCCACTGGCGTCTTTTTCTGTATAACCTATGCCGTCCAGCAACTGGTTGGCCTGTGCAGTGTCAAAGGTATGCCACTTGGTCTCATATTCCTTGCCTGGATAGCAAGCGTTAGTCGAAATCGGTATCACCGAGCGAGGGGGTGCAATCCCCAGGAAGAATGTCTCGCTGACCTGGTCTCTGTCTACGGCCAGTGAGAGGGCTCGTCGGAAATCTACGTTTCGAATCAGATCGCCAATTTCTGGATCATCGGCAAAGGACTTATTGAACTTGATCTGCATGTCTGAACCGTAGTCGCCTGGGTCCAGGTAGAGCTTGTACTCCCCCTTCTCTTGGTTCTCTATGAATACAGGAACCTTCTGTATGTCCACGTGACGGGCCATCATGTCGTATTCACCAGCGACCGCCCTAAGGTTATGGACTTCCAGGTTCTCGAAAAGTGTCATTCGGACCTGATCGATATACGGGAGTTGGTTTCCGGCCGTGTCCACAAAAACGCTGTAAGGGTTGCGTTCAAGCACCCAAGTCGTCTCGTTGTTAGGGGTCACGGTCCTCCAGGGGGATATCACTGGAAGATCTACATTCAAGGTCCAGTCATTTTTGGTTTTGAAATTCAGGACCCAGTTTTCATAACCTTCGCCTGCGGCTTTGTCCTCAATGGCGGCCTTGTCGCCAAAATCTGTATGGAACTGTTCGAGGTAGTGAGCCGGGGCATACATGCCTCGTGCATCCTTGCCTCGCAAAGCTTGACCACCCAGGTGAGTGGAGCCTGCCAGTGCATCCGGGAACAGGAAGTAGGGGTCTGGGAAAGTAATTTCGATCTTGTACTGGCTAATCTTCTTCAGAACCCCAATGCCGCTCGGGGTCTGGAAGTACGAAGACTTGGTGGGAATAAGCTCTTCGTTCAAGAACATGCTCTCGTACCAGAATACGAAGTCGTCGGCATCGAAGTCTTCGCCGTCCGACCACTTCATGCCGTTACGGAGTTCAATAGTGAACTTCTTGCCGTCAGAACTGGCAACTAAGCTTTTCGCAACGTTCGGCACAACTTCGCCACCGGTGTAGTCCCAGAACATTACGGTGTCATTAGAGCAACAGCGAATCCCGTTCCAGTCGTCTCCAGGTCCGCTGAAGCCTCGGCGCCAAATTCCGCCGTACTCGCCTATCTCGTGAACAGGCTTAATTACTATAGGATCATCCCCAATGCGCTCTGCTACTGGGGGCAGGTCGCCAGACGCTACTAGCGCGGCAAACTGAGGTGCTTCATTGAACGAGGTAGGCTTTTTGCTCTCGTCCGTGATTATCTCTGGCCCTTCGAGGGTACCAATTAGCGATGCGCCAATGCCGGCGCTACCTGACCCTGCTGGCTCCGATGGGGAAGATGGAGCGGCAGGCGCCGCGGGGGGGGCGGGCTCATCTGCGGAACTGCAGGCAGTCAATGCCATTGCAAGAACCAGCATGAGCACTATGCCCCAAACCATTTTGGTCTTCATGGGAACGTCCTCCTTAAAAAATCCGATTACCGTTTTCCTCGCATTACGTAGAGTTACGGCCTGTCATTAGCGACACACTTACGCCCCTTAACCTACATTCTGGCTCAACAGATACCGCTTAGTTGTGCCAAAAATGGGGATGTATACCTTCGAGGAAGGTGTGCAAACTTGTATGAACAAGATTGCACGAATGATACTCCGGCCTTGCCGATGTTACAAGTTCAGAGTCAATGCAAAATGTTGTGTACCTTTCGATAAAAACACTGGTGTATTGCCTGGATTCTTCAGGTGCTTAGGCTACGATATGGCGGGATTAGCGACTACTTATTTGTCATTCTTGTAGGCTATCGCGGTGGACTAGCGTTAGGGTACTTGGACTGGATCGGGTCAAGGGCACTTCCCGCTCAAAATATCTAGGGGTCTCTACAATTAATAGAGCATCAAAATATCTGTCTTCTGCTAATGACAGTGTGTGTTTCCCTCTTTTCACCCTTTCACATGTGGCACTGATTTATGCAGTACCCATCAATTAACCAACAGCATTTCGAAGAAACCTTAGTTAATAAACTCTCAGGCAATGCTCTTTTCAGGCAAGAGCAAAGTTTCCCTTGAGATTATCACTCGTTCCTCAACCACTGGTTGCTGACCCAATCTGTGCGCCTGTAACATATCGGCGAATACCGGACCGTTGTTTCGCTGGCTGCTTGGCAGCTTCTCCCGGTCAATCATTTCTCCCTATACATAAATGCGAAATGGAGTAACAAGATGACTAATCAGACTGCCACTATTGACGTACAAGTACATGCCTACGAGCGGAATAGCTCCGAGCGTCCATGGAGCGGGGTCTTGACGGGGCCGGATGAGGTTACCGGCGATGACATGGTTGCGGCGATGGATGCGGTCGGTGTTGACGGGGCCTTGCTGGTTTCGCCATTCAGTATGTATCGCTACGACGCCAGCTACGCAATGGAGGCCCGCGCAGCACACCCGGGCCGGTTCGGCTTGATCAAGCCCTTTGATCCGCATTCGGAATCAGTGGAGGAGGAGATCGTTAATTGGGCCTCGCTGCCGGGCGTAGTCGGTGCCCGCATCATGCTCACTGCCGAGCCGTTTGAGCCAGACGATTCGGGTGTCAATCGCATTCTCTCTGCTGGTGGCAAGGCCGGCATTCCCATTAACATCATGTGTTCAGGCAAGCTGCCTCTGCTGGGTGAGTTGGCCAGACGTAATCCGGAAACGCAGATTGTGGTAGATCATGTGGGGCTGTTGCAGCCGCATGAGCCACCGGCCCCGCCCGATTCCTTCGGCGATCTGGCCAACGTTGTCTCCCTTGCGGCGTTCGACAACGTGGCCATCAAGATCTCCGGCGCGTGTACGCTGTCGCACGAGTCGTTCCCCTACACGGATATCTGGGAGCCTTTGAATAAGGTGTTCGAAGCGTTTGGATTCGATCGATGCATGTGGGGCACAGACTGGACCAGGGCTGTGAATTTGCTGACCTACGAACAGGGCGTGGAGGCCTTCCGGGTAACAGACCAGCTTTCGGATTCAGAGCGTTCCGCGCTAATGGGAGAAACACTTACGAAAATCTACAAGTGGTCTCCCAATAACGGCTGAGCTCAGGCAACCAGGCTGCAGTCACCGACCTGGTGAACCTTGGCGTTCTGCAGGTCAGCACTGATCTAGAGAAAGTCAAGCCTGTGTCTTTTTGTGGGCTAGATACCTAGGAGACTGGTTTGGTCATCAAACCAGTCTCTTAAGTGAAAACTACCAGGGCATTGTCCTGCCCATTTCTTTCCTAATATTGTCTGCTACGGCGGAATCGGGAACATGAAGAATCCTGGCGCCTTCCACAAACAGGGCATGGCGGGCACGCTCCTCTATGCTCATGCTCGGGTCCTGCCAACTGCATAGGAATGTGAGTCCCGCTTTGTCGCAGGCGCTCTTGACCATGTGCCGCGCGTTGTCCATCTCAGGCAGATAGGGAGGGTCGTGCTGTGTAGGATCGCCAAAGGACATGCCCATATCTCCCGGACCCCATTCGGCGAATGAGAGACCTGGCACGGCTGCGATGTTATCAACGTCGGGAAGACAGTATCGGTCCTCTATCTTCAGACCAAGCATTAGCTCCCCGTCAGGATTCAGCGGCCAAGGGTCGGCTCTCCGCATGTAATCGGCCGGGTCCAGCCCCCAGATAGCAGCAGGTTCTTTTTGCCCACCACTACCCCGGATACCCTCAGATATGCCCTTGTCTCGACCGATCGTCTGGAAAACATATCGAGAGGCAGCTACGAACATCGCTACGGCGTCAGCCCTTCGCGTGTGAGTGTGGAGGATGCCGTGGACACCCGTCGATAGGACGTGCCTTGCCTGCCAGGCGTTGTAAATCACCTCTTCAGGCGTCATGCAATTTGACGGCAGCGTGGTTATAACGGTTGGCGTGCCGTGTCCGCTCGGCGTTGGACCGCCATCCCGCAAGCCTTTCATGAAGTTCGATAGGCCGACCGTGTCGAACGGGCTATGTTCGAAGTCAAATTGAATCATATCGGCCCACGTCTGGGACATCTCTTTGCCTGATTCGTAGGTCAGCTCCGGAGAAGAGATCGAAAATATCGCCTGACCCTGCTCTATCAGCTCTATGCACTTGTTAATTCTGGTCATTGATTTTCTCCCCGTCTAAAGCGTAATTTGGCGCGATTTGAATCACTAACATTAGTCGCAGGCAAGATTGTGAAGCTATTGACCAAGTAAAGGCGCTCCTAATAAACAGCGTTCGCATTGCCTGCGGCCCCGTGGTGCGTTCGTATCACGGGGCCGCTTGGGATGACTAGTGAGGGGCTGGCAGATGCGCTAACAGGTACTCCCTTACCTGAATTATCGTCTTGTCGAGAACGTCCTTCTCTGTCTTCCACGGATATACTGTTGTCTCGGCATTTGGCGCCAACTCTATGAGTTCTATGGCGGCCTCGTAGGAGTGCGCAGGTGTGTCGTCGGGCATGACGAGCATTGGTGTCTGGCATGTGCGAGCAAAATCGCGCGTCACGCTGTACACAAAGTTTGGTTGGAGGCGGTAGAGGTTGTGCAGGTACTCCTCGCAGGTCTCGATGGTCAAATCGGCTCGCTGGGCGCACAGCTCGGGTGCCCACAGGTCGCGACCAGAGTTGTACATGGCGTCAGGTGTTTTCGAGGAGTGGCCAACAGGCTGGCAGATTATGGCAGCCGTTACACGGTCGGGAGCCTTTTCCATCAGCTTCAGTGCGAACGGGCCGCCAATACAGAGGCCCATGAAGAAGAATTCGTTTATTCCCAAATAGTCCATCAGCCCAAGTTGGTCATCGGCAAAAGCCTCCCAGGGGTCGTCAACCTTGATTGGTCCTCTGGACTGGCCGCCGACGGCGTTGCGCTGGTCCATCGTTATGCATCGGAAGTCGTTCTTGAATTCTTCCATTACGTTGAAAACTTGGTTGGGCCAACCGCTGATCACGGAATTCAGGCCTCCACCAGGCGTGACCAGAAGGGGGAATCCGGAACCGACCTCCTCATACTGTATGCGGACATCGCCTTCGGTATAAAACGGCATGTTAGCTTCTCCTTATGTTAGTTTGCGACGGGGAAACGTCTGCGCCTAGGCTCAAGCAATTCAAAAAATATTTAGAACATCCCAAAGCTGTCGTCGGTTCCGCGTGTCACAGGGCGAGTATGTGACAGGCTTGGAATGACTGTCAACCCTAAGCCCTCGATTGCACAGCTCTTCAGCATCTGAACGTTTGCAATGGCTCTCCACTATGTAAGTTCTAGAAAGAGCATCAACAAGGCCTATCTCGAGGGAGAGGTTCCCTAAGTCCACGAGACAGGCCGGCCGTCTGATACGCGGTTCGTTCCTGCTCACGTCCGTTTTCACAAGACGTATACCACCCGCTGGCCAGGAACAAAACAACATCGGAACTCGTCATTATTAAAAGAGCATTGCGAACGAAGGCAGGTCTCCAGGAGTGGCTGAAGGACTGGAAATAAACGCAGGGCTGAGTCATATTATGCTAGCCCAGAAGAATCACAAATATAGAAAACCCAAATAAGGGGATGAACGATGAGCACTTCGGGAACTGAAATTCTTATCACAACCTCCGACGACGTTCCAAACAGGCGCATCACCAGTGTTTTGGGACTTGTCAGAGGCAACTCCGTTCGAGCGAGGCATGTGGGCCGCGATATACAAGCAGGCATTCGATCAGTCTTTGGCGGTCGGGTGGGCGTTTACGCTGAGCTGCTGGAGCAAAGTCGGGAAGAGGCCTTGGTCGACATGGTGGCACAGGCGCGCAACAAAGGCGCCAACTGCGTAGTAGCTACGAGGCTATCGACATCTCAGGTCATGAGTGGCGCCGCCGAGGTCTTAGAATATGGAACGGCGGTAGTGCTCTCAGATTAGCAAAAGCCCAGCAATAATAAAGAGTGGTTGGCGATTGCTTCCTGCTACCGACCGTCTCTAATTTCGGTGTTGTTTGGGATTCTCGGCTTGCATTGGGCGCGTACGGCAGTAGCGTACTGTGTAAATTATCCTGAGCTAATGCTGAATACATACCAGGGCATCGAGGACGAAGACCACGAATCGGTCCGCCTCATTACCCGCTCGCTGAAAGACCTCCTGGGCATGTTTGGTGCCTATTCGGCATACAACCTGGCGCTTAATATTGAGGTGATGGCCCACGCTGGTGATGTATCGGAGGCGCGGCCCGTTTTCGATGACCTGGAGCAGGAGATGCTGCTTCTGGCCCACGCCATCAAGCGCGCGGTCCCAGCCCCAACCACCTAGGGTCTTCATTAGCAAGCCGAAAAACTCGCCGCCATGGGCGGCGATGTAATACCGGTCATACCGGACTACCTCATCCAAATCTTCCTAATTGACTTCCCCTGTCTTTCTCCAGAAGTTGACGCCTTTGCGGGTTGCTGCTACGTTTCAGCCAGAATTAATAAACGCCCGCTAATTAAGGCCTTTTGCGGCTATCTGGGGGAAAAATGAAGATAATCGACATCGAGCGCATTCTGCTAATCTGGCCTAATTTCGAAAGGCCATTTTGGACATCCATAAATCGCGTCGGACAGGTAAGTGAGCTGGTTGTGCGCGTTCATACCGACGAGGGAATCGTTGGTATCGGAGAGTCCCACGGCGGTGCCATGCACTACACCGACACCGAAGGTATACCTCATATGTCTGGTGCCGCTTCTGTTATCTCCGACCTTATTAAACCTATGCTGATAGGCGAAGACCCCCTGAATAACGAGCATCTGTGGCAGAAGATGTTTTCCCTTACGTTTATGAAGGACTGGGCCGGGTCTGGATATTCGCGAGAGCAGTTCATGGCGGCCATTGCCGGGGTGGATAACGCCTTGTGGGACGTCAAGGGCAAGGCGGCCAACATGCCGGTTTACAAGCTGCTAGGCGGTTTCAGAAATACCGTGCCCTGCTACGTGACTGGCGGTTATTATCAGGACGGCAAGACTATCGATGACCTGGTGCTTGAGTGTAAGTCCTACGTTGACATGGGATACAACGCCATCAAGCTGAAGATTGGCGGCGTGCCCTGGCAAGAGGACGTAGAGCGGGTTTCTGCGGTGCGGTCGTCTTTGGGACCAGACATCGACATTATGCTGGACGTAAACGAAGGCTACGATGTGAAGACTGCTATCACGGCGGCTAAGGCTTTTGAGCCGCTGAACATTCGTTGGCTGGAGGAGCCGGTGCACTGGTACGACCATGTGGAGGGCTTGCGTCAGGTAGCCGAAGCCACGACTATTCCTATCGCCTCCGGTGAACAGGCGCTGCATCGCTGGGATGCCAGAGATCTTGTTCTGCGTGGCGGGATCAAGATCATGCAATTCGACGGCACCAGATCGGCCGGTGTGACGGAAGTGCTCAAAATAGCAGGTATGTGTGCCACGGAAAATGTTCAGCTAGCGCTGCATCACGATCCACAGATACATGGGCACGTGGTAGCTGCCATGCCGAATGGCGAGATACTTGAGACCTTTCCAGACGCCGCGAGAGATCCGATCTGGGACGAGCTATTCACGGTACGACCGGAGATAAAGAATAGCCAGATGACTCTGTTGGATAAGCCTGGCTGGGGCCTTGAGTTGAACGAGGATACCCTGGAGCGACGAGGCGTCAAGGACTAGATTCTAAATTAATAGATGTGGACAAAATATTATTCAGCGCTGCTGCGATATAACAAAAGGGGAAGGTTAAGGGATGACGGGACAAGCTTTAAAACGATTCAAGATACTGGATATGAGCCGGGTTCAAGCTGGGCCGTCTTGCGGTCAGCTTCTGGCCTGGCTGGGTGCCGACGTTGTCAAGCTGGAGGACACTGCTGGGGGTGATAACACTCGCTGGGAAATGGCGCATCAGGAGAACGTGGACAGCGTATACTTCACCATCTTCAACAATAACAAGCGCGGCATGACGCTCAACCTCAAAGATGATAGAGGCCGAGAGATCTTCACCAAGCTGGTTGAGTGGGCCGACGTTGTGCTGGAGAACTTCTCGAAGGGTGTAATGGAGCGTCTGGGCTTCGGATACGAGAAGCTTCGGGAGATTAATCCTCGCGTAGTGCACGCCAGCATCAAGGGCTTCGGCGAGTATGGCAGGTGGAGCGACTTCAAGAGCTTCGAACTGGCGGCCCAGGCAACTTCGGGAGCGCTGGCAGCCAACGGCTATCCGGACAGGCCTCCTGTGGCGACGCCCGTCGGGGTCGGGGACTCCGGGACCGGACTGCATACGGCAATTGGTATCCTGGCCGCACTGCATCAGCGCAACGACACTGGCGAAGGGCAGCACGTTGAGGTCTCCATGCAGGACGGCATTGTGAATCTGATGCGTTACCGTCTTATCAACAGCATGAGCGTAGGTGGTCCCAACGTCAGGCCCGGTTATCGTAGTGGTAACGGCATACCAAGAGTTTACCCGTGCTCACCTGGTGAATCGGATGATTACGTCATGATTCAACTCAGGGGACAGGCCTTTGAGACAGTGATGATTGCAATCGGCAGGGAAGACGTTCTTGAGGATGAACGGTTTGCCACAGACGAGACACGACTGGAGCATGCCGACGAGGTCAAGAAGATCATCGACGCGTGGACCACGCAGCGGACCAAGTACGAGGCCTTCGAGCACCTGGCCCCCTATGGCATCTGGTGTGGTGCTGTCATTAGCCCTGAAGAGGTACTGACTAACGAGCACCTTATCGAACGCGATATGGTCGTCACCGTGCCGGACAGCGAGCGAGGCGACTATCAGATGATTGGCTGCCCTATCAAGCTGGAAGCCTCCCCTGTGGAGGTGACGTCTGCCCCTCATTACAGCCAGCATACTGATGAAATTCTTACCGAATTGCTGGGAGTCGAGGAGAGTGAGCTACCCGAACTGAGGGAGCGAGGCGTCATTGTTTAGTCCAGCGTTGTGGCTTATTACCTGTAGAAATCATGGGCAGCAAATAAATTCGAATAATCTCAAGAAGAGTGCCTATGTTTAGAGTAGGCATCGACGTCGGAGGCACCTTCACCGATTTCGTCGTGGTGAAGGACGAAGAAACACCTAGATTCTTCAAAACACCCAGCACGCCCGCCGATCCCTCTGAAGGCCTGCTTATCGGCCTTGGGGATGTCGCAAAAGACTATGGCATATCGTTGGTGGACCTTCTCAGCCAGTCCGACCGAGTAATTCACGGCACCACGGTTGCCACCAATACCCTGGTGGAACGCAAGGGCGCCAAGGTCGGTCTGATAACTACCAGTGGCTTCCGCGATCTTTTGGAGATGCGCGAGGGCCTGAAAGAGGACCGGTACAACCTCAGGACCAAGCCCTTTGAGCCGCTGGTGCCGCGTTACCTCAGAACCGTGGTGACTGAGCGGGTCAAGTGGGACGGCTCCGTGGATACTGAACTCGACGAAGCCGATCTCGAAAAGGCCTTGGACTACCTCCAGGAGCAGGGCGTCGAATCCTTGGCCGTCTGCTTCCTGTTTTCCTTCATGAACTCCGACCATGAGCGCCGTGTGGCAGACCGTATTCGGCAGAGGTTCCCTGACCTTTACGCGTCTATGTCCCACGAGGTAGTGCCCCAGATCAAGGAGTTCGATCGCCTAAGTACGACTGTAATTAACTCGTACGTGGGGCCGGTATTCGCGGGTTACCTGGGACGTTTGCGCGAGAGGCTATCTTCTTTGGGTAAAGCTGAGGACGTGCTTATCATGCAGTCTAACGGCGGCGTGGCATCAATCGAGGAGTCCAGCCGAATGGCGGCGGGAGCAATCCTGTCTGGGCCGGCGGGCGGAGTCAGCGGCGCGGCGTATTACGGCGAACTAGTAGGGACGTCCAACATCATTGGTCTGGACATGGGCGGCACCAGTACCGACATCTCCATTGTGCAGCATGGCGCTCCCAGATTGACCACCGAGCGTTCTGAGGCTGGCTGGCAGATAGCAGTGCCGATGATCGACATAGAGACGCTGGGAGCCGGCGGTGGCAGTATCGCCCGCGTAGACTCTGGCGGCATATTGCAGATTGGCCCCGATAGTGCTGGCGCTGATCCTGGTCCTGTAGCCTATGACAAGGGCGGCCTAGATCCCACAGTAACCGACGCCAACCTGGTGCTGGGCTTTCTAGATCCTGCCAATTTCCTGGGCGGTCGTGAGGTGTTGCGCGAAGACTTGGCGGCTACAGCCATCGCCGAAAAAGTCGCCGAGCCACTGAAGCTTTCCAAAGAGGAAGGCGCGGCTGGAGTGCACCGACTGGTCTCCACGAACATCGCAGAGGGCGTTCGGCTTATGTCGGTCAAGCGCGGTGTCGATCCCAGGGACTTTGCGCTGGTCGCCTATGGTGGCGCGGCTGGTCTGCATGTCAGCGAGGTGGCCCGCCAGCTGGGCATAACTAAGGCCTACCTGCCCTCCGCGGGCGCGGTGCTCTCCGCTTATGGTATGCTGGCCACCGATCTGCGGTACGACCTGTCGCTGTCCCATCCGGCCAGCCTCGAAAGCATGAATGTAGATGCGGTGCGAGCGATCCTAGAAGACCTGTATCAGCAGGGCAAGACCAGGCTGGTGAAGCAAGGAATCACGGATGAGCGCATCGAGGCGACTAATACCGCAGACATGCGTTACCTCGATCAGATATACGAGGTCAACGTGACACTGCCGGACCTGTCGCTCAATGACGACAGGCTGCTGGAAGACTGGGCTCAGAACTTTCACCAGCGCTACCAGGAGCTTTACTCCTACAGCCAGTCTGAGCAGGAGATTCGCCTGGTAACCCTGCGAGTGACCGTGATCGGACGTTTGCCCAAGGTAACGCTAAGCGAGCAAACTGGCAGCGGAGACTTCCCAATCTCCGCTAAGCAGCACCGTAGGGTGTACATGGGCCAGTGGCAGGAGGTGCCGGTTTACGACCTGCAAGGCATTCCCATCGGCGCGGAGATCATCGGCCCGGCCATCCTGGAATCAGAATACACCTCCATTGTGGTAGGTGACGGCGATATTGCCAGCGCGGATCGATTCGGTGGTGTGCAGTTGCAAGTCGCTCTCCAATCAGGGGAGGATGAAGATTCCAACAGCCATAGCTCCGACGACGCTATCAATCCCATTACCCTTTCGGTGCTAGAGCATCGTTTGGGCTCTATTGCCGAAGAGATGATGGAGGTGATGCTGCGCACGGCTATGTCGCAGATACTAAACTCCAGCCGCGATTTCTCCACGGCCATTCTGGATGACCAATGCCAGCTTGTAGCCCAAGGCGAGGGGCTTCCCGTGCACATCAGCGCGCTGCCCATTGCGGGTGCTGCGGTGCGGGACTTCTTTGGCGACGACATTCACGACGGAGATATGTTCCTGGTTAACGACCCCTATTTCGGGGGCAGCCACCTACCGGACATTACCGTCATCAAGCCGATATTTCACCAGGGAGAGCTTCTCTTCTACACCGTGAACCGGGCGCATCACAGCGATGTCGGCGGCGGCACTCACGGCGGCTACAATCCTGACGCATTTGAGATATATCAGGAAGGCTTGCGAATCCCGCCGCTACGAATCCACGACAAGGGCGTTCCCCGGCGAGACCTGCTGCATATGATGTCTGCCAACGTTCGCCTGCCTGTGAACTTCCTGGGCGACATGAACGCGCAGATAGGCTCTGTGGAGATTGCCGCGCGACGCCTGAACGAGCTTCTGGACAGCTATGGTCATGAGACCTTTAGCAGGTACGTCGGCGAGATCATGAACTCCACTGAGCGACAGGTGAGGGGAATCATATCTGGCTGGCCTGATGGCGTTTACGAGGGCCTGTCTATCATCGACGACGACGGATTCGACTCGAAGAATATACCTATCAGCGTGAAGATTACCGTCCAAGGCGAAGAAATGATTATGGACTTCAGCGAGTCCAGTCCGCAGGTAAAGGGCTTCATTAACAGCGCCTACGCCAACACCCGGTCAATTGCCCATGCTGCGCTGATGTACATGCTGCCCGAGGATATAGCCAAAAACGAAGGCTCCAACAGGCCAGTGACGATCATCGCCCCCAGAGGAAGCATAGTTAACGCCAACCCGCCAGCGCCGGTGTGCATGAGTACCAATCACTGCGCTGAGGAGATCATAGAGGCTATCTTCCACGCCATGTCCAACCCAATTCCCGATGCCGTAAATGCAGCCTTCTCCCGAAGATTGCGGTACGCCATTACCGGCATCGACTCCCGGACCAGCGACAGGTTCATATGGCACTTCTTCATGGCCAGGGGCGGAGCAGGCGCGTGCCAGGGCTTCGACGGCTGGTCCAACATAGGCGAGAACCAGGCGGCGGGCGGCATACGTTCGCCCAGCGTAGAGATAACCGAGGAGCGCTTCCCTCTGTTCGTTAAGCGGCATGAGATGCGACCCGGCTCAGGCGGCGACGGTCAGTGGCGCGGAGGTCTGGGCGCAGTATGCGAGATCGAGTACGAGGGCGACGGCCCAGCTATGCTCAATACGGCAGGGGACGGCATATACAACGCACCTTTTGGTCTAAACGGCGGCGCTTCGGGTCTGCCACACAGGTACTCGATAATGTCGAATGGTAAAGAGAGGGTTCTCAAGTCAAAAGAGACCAGTGTGGTGGTTAACCCCGGCGACCGAATCATTTGCTTGTCCTCGGGCGGCGGTGGCTTTGGCGACCCTGATAAGAGGCCTCAGGAGTCTCGCGACTGGGACGAGAAGAACGGCTACGTGGAGTAGTCTAATGGGACCTACGGAACGTGGTCGCCGTAGTCCATGCCTATGTGGCCTTCCTGTTCCAGTCTGGTGTACTCATCGTCCGACGTTTGCAGTAGCGTCTTGTACACGTACTCGTTGTCCTGTCCCACCTGAACGGGGCCGCGCCTTATCTTGATCGGCGTTTCGGACATCTTGTAGGGCGCCCCTGTGTACATGTGGGTTCCGACGTCTTCCTGTGACGCCTCTTCGAACATGCCGCGCTCCAGCAGGTGGGGGTCGCTTAGTGCGTCGCGCTGGTCCATGACGGGCCCGGCAGCTACGCCGACCAGCTGAAGGATTTTCATGATCTCGTAGTGGTCTTGGTTCGCCGTCCATGTAGATATGAGGCTGTCGATTTCGTCGTGATGAGAGTAGCGGGATTCTGGGCTCACGAATTTTTCGTCTTCGGCTGTGCCTTCCATCTGTGCCACACGGCAGAACGCCTTCCACTGCTCGTTAGTAGCTATGGTGATGTTCACCCAACGGTCGTCTCCCTGGCACTGGTAACAGCCCTGTATGGCGGCGGAGTGTCGATTGCCCCGCGTGGAACTATTGCGGCCGTTCATGGCGTAGTCCATGAAGAACTGCCCCAGATAAGGCACCATGTTTTCGGCCTGGGCAAGCTCGATAAGTTGGCCTTTGCCTGTGCGGTTACGGTAATGCAACGCCGCTAACATTGCGAAAGCTCCCTGCACGCCACCCGCCGCATCAGCCCCATAAACGTTAGTGCTGACTGACGGGCCCAAGTCCAGATACCCCCGCAGCAACGTGTGGCCGATGACCCCTTCCATGTGAACGCCTAGAGACCGGTAGTTCTTATACGGCCCGCTGTTGCCGTAGGCTGGCATTCGTAGCATGATGATTTCAGGGCGGTGCTCCTTGAGCATCTCGTAGGAGATACCCAGCTTGTCCATGGTCTCCGTTACGTTGTTCTCCACGAAGCCGTCACTTATCTTCACCAGCTTCTTGAAGATGTCCATGCCGTCCGGTCGCAGCAGATCAACTGTCATGCTCAGCTTGTTTCTGCCGTGGGCGTTGAACAGGGGGTAGCGGTTCCAGGGACGCTTGCCGGGTTCACGGCCTGGCATACCACCGACGAAGGGTTGCAAACCTTCGATTGAGGCCTTGGAGGGATGGGCCATCGAGCCGCGGGTGATGGGCTGCATCTTCTGGATGGACTCGATGCGAATGACCTCGGCGCCGAGGTCTGCCAGAAGCGTGGCGCAGTAGGTCCCGGCCCACACCACGGTCATGTCCAGGATTCGGACGCCTTCCAGGGGAAGCTTGGGCACTATACGACACCTTCTTTGTGCAGCCGGGCTACCTCATCGGCATGGTATCCCAGGCTGGTAAGAATCTCATCCGTATGCTGTCCCAATAGAGGCGCTGGGCTTCTGATTGACCAGGGCGACTCGCTCATGATGAAAGGCCTGCCGGGCTGCATTAGACGGCCCGCCTTGGGATGCTCCACGTCGGCAAATGCCTCCCGCTGGATGAAGTGCTGGTCCTCTATTAACTCCTCGATGGTATTCAGGGTCCCAGTGAGCACGCCTGCTTCCTGGGCTGCCTGCCATATCTCGCTTTTGGTCCGCTCCAGGCACCACGGGATGAAATAGGCCTTAAATATATCTGCAAGGTCGGAATTGAATTGGGACTCCGGCTCGTACCATGTAGGGTCATCAAGCTCTGGCGGGTTGTCCATCATGTTCACTACGCGTTGGAAGTAGTTGCCACCGCCATTGATCTGAATGTAGCCGTTGGCGCAGAGAAATACACCTGTGGGGTAGCCGAAACCGACTGATGCGGAGGTGCGCCTAGTGATCTCGCCGTTGTATTGGTATGCCAGCAACATGCTCATTCGGCGGTCTATGCTGCCCACCTGAGTCTCCATGATAGAAACGTCAACATGCTGCCCGATGGCCTGCAATCGTGAGGCAAAAAGCGCTCCCATGGTGGCCACGGACGCGACGGCACCCGCCTGATAAAGCACAACGTTTTCGCCAAGCTTCACCGGTTCCCGATCGGCAATTCCTGTGGAGTACATCTCGCCGCCCATTCCGTACGCCATGGCATCGGTCAGCATGTAATCCCTATAAGGACCGGTCTGTCCGAAGTTGGAAACGGACGTCAGCACGATGTCCGGCTTGGCTGACTTGAGTGCTTCGTAGCCAATGCCCAGGCTCTCCATCGTGCCTGGACGGAAGCTCTCCACGACGATGTCCACAGTCTCTACCAGGCGCAAGACAATGTCCTTGGCATCAGCGGACTTCAGGTCTAGAGTGAAGCTCTTCTTGTTGGTGTTCAGATGAAGGAAGAGGCCGCTTTTTTCAGGGTCAGGCTCGTCTTTGGGAAAGGGTCCCATTCTACGTGAGCCATCGCCTGATTTCGGTCGCTCGACTTTCAGTACGTCAGCACCGTAATCGGCCAGCAGCTTGGTGCAGTAAGGTCCGCTGATGTAGTGAGTGAGGTCGAGTACGCGCACGTCGGCCAGGGCCTGGTCTTGCATTAATTCCTCCGGAACCTACTGGGACCGAGGCAAGTGTACCTTATGGCTGCCAACCGTGTCTTTTTGAATGGCGCATGCACCCGCACAGCTATTCCCGCATGCTGGGACGCGGATTCGGAAATATCGCCGATGCTGGGCTGAATTAGCCTGCCGGAGGCCACTCGGTGCCGCCCACGGCAGGCCGCTGGTCGTCAGAAAGGGTGAGGCCTCTGGCCACCGTATCGGCGAAGGACTGCAATATCACTGCTCCCCACTGATTTGCGTGAGAGACTCTGTACTCAGTGCGCTTTCCTCGGCGCAGCCTTCTGGCGTCGCCCTCGGATTGACCCTCTAGTTCTTTATCTATGTTGCCGTCCATGGCGTCTATGTCAGGCACCAACTCGTGAGCCGTCTCCACGAACCTCGCAATCTCGTTCATATCGGAATCGCAGACCACGAATATAGGCACTGTGCCGGCCCTCTCCTCAGGCAGAAAGGTATTGCTTAGCTCCAGCTCCTTGTCGCGGTTGAATACGTTGACCACCAGGCCATCAGTGCTCTCGGCCAGACGCAGGATTGATGGCGTGGTGCTCATGGCGTCGCCACACCAGTCGGCGGTGAACACGGCCAGGTTCAGAGGTGCAGACAAACCGTCGAACTGCTTCTGCACAGCCTCGGGAACCTTCACGGCCTCATGAATGTCGATGAAGGGCTGCTTGTTGACCTTTATCTGATCGATGTACTGCTGGGTTGTCATGCCCTGCAGAAATTTTTCACGGGTTAGGGACATCTTTTCGCCTCTCTCGTAGCGGTTGTGCGGGTGATGTAGATGTAAAAAGTAGCGGACCGACGGCCCGTTAGCCGATCTCTCAACCGGTCTTGCCCTGGAACCCCACCTCGACACGACCGTCTGGAAATACGATGATGGGCACTGTGTCTGCGTAATCCAGCGCCTCATCAAGTGTGTCCTGGCTCTGATCGACACGGCGCTCATCGTACTCGATGCCATCATTGGCCCAGGCCTCGCGCAGTCCGTCACACGTCGGGCAGACCGTAAGCGTGTATACGATAGGAATATCACTCAATATGTTCACCGGTTATTTTTGAATTATGACTTGGCGACATGTCCAGAAATTAACACCGCTGCACTTATCCGTCAACGTTCCCTCTTGTTAGATGCACGCCCCGGCATTATGCTTTGCCCAAACTGCCAAGGCTAGAGGCCTTTGACGCGGATACGATGAAATTCGGGCAGGGTAGGAGACCAGTATATGGCGCACACTCTTGCAGATTTGGATGCAATGACGATCGAGGAGGCTCATGCCTTGCCTGTCGCCGATCGGGACCAGATCCTGGACCTGATTATTTACGCAGGCCGAAATCAGGCTACCGGCGAGACCAGCCACCGCATCGGGCTGTACAGCGACTACTTCGAGGAAGACCTGGTGCGAATGCTGAAGGTGAAGGCCGTCAAGGTCTACGTCAGGGGCACAACTTCGTCAGATTTCAGCGGCAACATCATTGGCGACACGGATGCTGAGCAATACCGGGCTGCATTTCGTCACGTAAAGACGATACTGGATTCTTCAGGTACGAGTTTCAGCAGGGTAGTCAGCTTTGTGATCTTCCTGACCAATATGGACAACTGGTCGATGCTGAACGAGATCTATATACCTATAAGGAGGTCATCCCCATTCCGCCATGCCGCGCAGTAATAGGCACGACAGGCCTGGCTCAGAAACCCCTGGCCTTAGAAATCGTGAACTGTATTGCCTATCGCGTCGCGCTCTAAAGCTCTCTGCTATCGAGGGCGCTCTGCGTAGGCCTGCTTCGCCCGGTCGATGGCGCGGACCCTGCCAGCCACCAGTACTTCTTGGCGCTCCGTTGCCCACTTATTGGAAGCTGCCAGGCCGGATATGGAGCCCTGGAACTGGGGCATGACGTATCGGGCCAGAAGCTCGAAACTATGCAGTATCTTCTCCCTGGGAGCCCAGTCGATGGTCTGCACCAGGAAGCCGCCGAAGCCGCCGCTCTGCTGGTCAAGTTTGTGGATGGCCTCAATGCAGTCGTCCGGAGTGCCGATGATCCAGGCACCGCTTTCCGCCATTGCATCGATGACCTGTTCAAGGGGGCCATCGAATAGCGGCTTGCGGCCGTTGGTCCCTTCGGTGTATTCCCGCAGGAACTGCCCTGCGCCGATGCGGGCTTCCTCAAAGGCCTGCTCACGAGTATCCGCCAGGTGGACCGGTATGGACAGGCGCCACTCGTTGCGGTCCATGGTCTTGCCATGTTTTTCGGCAGACTCCTCGGCGATGCGCCAGAGAGCCTCAAGATCGGCAGGTCCGGCAGAGGGGTCACGCGGCACGGTGATCGTAAGCACAGATGCACCGTACTTACCGGCCAGTGCTACTCCTGCAGGCGACTGTATCGCTGCTACCGCGATGGGCATATGGGGCTTCTGATAAGGTCTGAGTTGAAGCATCGCCTCGTTTAGCTCAAACCAGTCGCTCTTGTAGGTTATGGGCTCAGTTTCGGTGAACAGGCGTATGATTACTCCCAGCGCCTCGTCCATCTTCTCGCGCTGTGTCGTGGGGTCGATGCCCATCATGTAGGCGTCGCCGGGAAGCGCGCCGGGGCCAACGCCCATCATGACGCGGCCGTGGGACATGTGATCGATCTGGACCATGCGGTTAGCGGCCATGAGCGGGTGGTGGTAAGGTAGGCTCAGTACACCTGTGCCTAACCTGATATTCTTCGTGCGGTCTGCAGCCACGGCCATGAAAATCTCAGGCGATGAGATCGTCTCCCAGCCAGCGCTATGATGCTCGCCAATCCAGGCCTCATCGTAGCCAAGGTAGTCCAGCCACTGGACCAGTTCGAGGTCGCGATCCAGCGCCAGCGTTGGGTTCTCGCCGACTCTGTGAAAGGGCCCCATAAAGATTCCGAACTTCATTCGTTCCGGCAATGTCATGACTGTCTACCTCATGTTCGAAAGTGTAGCCGTCCCAGTGTGAACGACTTGTCCGGCATTATAGACTTCGGCCCTCGGCCCGACAACTTGGCAATGCTAACCCGAGTACGGCACGCCGAATTTGCCCTGGTGCGCCATCTCGGCCAAGGGTTTGCGGGGCACTCCCGTTCCCTTTGGCCGTTCGCCACGGAAGCCGAAGGGAAGCACTGTGATGAGCTCCATGTTGTCTGGGATTTCCAGAAGGCTCTTGACGGCCTCTTGCTGAGACGGCTCCCGGAATCCTACGAAGCAGGTGCCCATCCCTTCAGACCATGCCAGAAGCTCCATCTGCTGAATGGCGCGACCAGCGTCGAGGGCAGGGCGGTTCGTCTCTTCCATTACCATCGCGATGAGGAGAGGCGCGTCGTCGATGAACGGTCCCTGGGTGGCTATCTCAGCCAATTTCTTTATGGTGTCGGGCTCTGTGATCACAACCAGGTGCCAGGGCTGTAGGTTGCTGGAGCTTGGCGACCACCGCGCCACCTTTAACAGCTTGTGAATAAGCTCGGGCGGCACGGGGTCGGGCTTGAAATTTCGCACGGTTCGCCGTGTTCGAATGCAGTCGTATACGTTCATTGTCTACTCCGTTGGAATGAGGTTTGTCGGCCGATCTCTCGTAACACTAATCATCGATGGGACTCGTATCGGTTCGAGTATATGAGCACAAGGGCCTGAAATCGTATTTCAAAATTTTAAAAAGTGTAGAAGAAATCCTGTAGCTCTGCCCTGTCTTTGCTTACCGCCAGTCCCAGCATGAGCAGTATGCGGGCCTTTTGAGGCGGTAAGTTATCGCTGACCATGAAGCCCTGCTCTGTTTTTCGCGGCGTGATGATGACACGACCAGCCGTGGAGCGCGACGCCAGCACCACTGGGATGCCCTTCTCGACGGCCCGTGCTCCCGCTTCGATGAAAGTGGGCGGGAAGGTGCCACCGCCGAAGCCTGCCAGGACAAGCCCATCGCTGCCACCATTGGCAGCGGCATCGACCAGCATCCCGTCGGCACCGGCGTAGGCGTACACGATGTCCACGCGGGGTAGGGACGTGCGCCCGCTGACGTCGAAGGGCGTGTCCACCGTGTGACCTCGCGCAGGCTTTCGGTAGATCATCACCTGTCCGTCCGAGTCTACGTATCCAAGAAACCCTAGCTCGTTAGGCCGGAAGGTATCCACCCTGTACGTGTTGGACTTTGTGACGTCCCTTCCGCAGTGAATTTCGTTGTTAAGCACCGTCAGCACGCCGAGGCCGACAGCTCGCGGACTTGATGCCAGACGTATGGCGTCCATCAGGTTAAGGTCAGCATCTGTGCCCATGGCCGTGGGCGGACGCATCGCTCCTGTTATGACGACAGGCCTCGTCGATTTCACCGTCAGATGTAGGAAGTATGCCGTCTCCTCCAGGGTCGCCGTGCCGTGCGTAACGACGACGCCTGCCAGATCCGGGTCCTCTGCCAGCAGGCCGTTGATCTTGTTGGCCAAGGCAAGCCAGTCGCCAGGACCTATGGCCGTGCTACCGACGCTGACCAGGTCCTCTGCAGAGATGTTAGCTATATCGGCGGCCTCTGGAATGCGGGCCAGGGACTCATCTATCGTCAGGTGTCCCCCGACCTCTGGGTACAGTATGTAATCCAGGCGATCGGGACCCTGTCCAGCGATACTTCCGCCAGTTGCCACTATTTTGATCTTAGGTTTTTTTTCAGATGTTTCGGGCATATATTTCAGGTCCCGTCTGTTTATGAATTGGGTCTTTACGGTATGAGAAGCAGTTTGCCAGTAGTGAGACGTCCTGCTAGCTGTGTGTGCGCCTCGGCAACCTCACTTAGTGGGAAGCTGCCGTGCATGTGCAGCTTCAGTTTGCCAGAAGCGACCCAGCCCAAGACATCGCCAGCTCTCTGCTCAAGCTCTTCGCGAGTGAGCGTGTAGCTAACCAGGCCAGGTCTGGTCAAGAATAGCGATTTTGCATTCAAGACGGGGATCGGCACCGGCGGCACCTGACCGCTGGATGCGCCAAATAGCACCAGGTATCCGCGATGCTTCAGGCACGCGATGCTCTTGTCGAAGGTGGTCAGGCCGACGGAGTCGTAGGCGACTTCAATGCCAGCGCCGCCGGTGATTTTGTTAACCTCTTCTTCGAAGTCCTGCTCCGTGTACTTGATGATATGGTCCGCGCCAGCGTTCTTGGCCAACTCGGCCTTGGCGTCGGTGGAGACGGTGCCAATTACAGTGCCGCCCAGCATCTTGATCATCTGGGTCAAAATCAGGCCAACGCCTCCGGCTGCCGCGTGAACCAGCGCAGTATCGCCCTGCTTGATTGGGAAGCTGCTGTGGCACAGGTAGTGCGCCGTCATGCCCTGAAGCATAATCGCAGCGCCGTCCTCGAAGCTCAGGCTCTCTGGCAACTTAACCAGCTTGTCTGCCGGTGCCGCCACTAGCTCGGCGTATGAGCCGGGCACTCCTGACCACGCCACGCGGTCTCCCACAGCGACGCTGGTCACTCCGTCACCTAAGGCCGTTACCACACCAGCCCCTTCAAGGCCAATCACAGCGGGAAGGGAGGCGGGAGGATTCACGCCAGCTCTGGTATAAACGTCGGTGAAATTCACGCCCAAGGCCTTGGGCTGCACAACGGCCTGTCCAGCCGCTGGCGTTGGATCAGGCAGATCGATGTATTTCATTACCTCTGGTCCGCCGGTCTCCGTTATCTGAATCGCTTTCATTATTACTTCTCTCCTAAATAGGCTTAACTATTTGGGTTATTCAAACTTAGCTCGTAGCTCCGATTTCTGCCAAGGCCGGTCGAACTTTTTCGGAAAACAGCCTCATAGAGTCTTGGACCTCTTCGCTGGGGATCCTGCCACGCCGGTTGAACTCCAGAATGCACTGCTCCATGTGGGGCAACGCCTCCTGCAGTTCCCGGAGCCTCTCTATACAGCCTTCCACGTCGTCGTAGATGCAGTGCTTCTCGGCTTCTTCAAAATCCCATGTGGCCCAACTGCCCGCGCCAGTGGAGAATTCAGGCCTGGTAGCCCCCACAACTGATGCTGCCTGCCCCGGTGCCTCTTTCAGGATATCGCCCACGCGCCAGTTCTTGCAGGCAATCAGTCGGGCCTTCTCTTTGGTTTCTGCTACGAAAAATGAGATAGCCACATGCGCAGGCTGGTTTTGCCCTAGCCTATGAGGCACCTTGGCGACATCGAATTCGGCCATGCGCTCAGCCAACTTGGGTGTTGGTTGGATCATGTTGGTGGCGATCATGCCTACGCCGAGCTTGGCCGCGTAGGAGAATGTGCTGTCGCTGTTGGTTGCCATAAGTATCGGAGGATACGGTTTTTGCATAGGATGCGGGGGCACAGGCAGGTCTTTAGCCGTCCAATACTTGCCGTCGAAGTTCACCCGTTCCTCGGTCCAGGCCAGCCGAATGAGCTCGATTGCCTCTGCGACACGGCCTCGGCTCTCCTCGATAGAAATGTCTGCTGAATGGCCCATGCTTAGGCCTGAAGCAGTGCCCCAACGCCCGCCCAGGCATAGGTCCAGTCGGCCGTTGGTCATTATGTCGCAGGTGGCCGCCTGGGTAGCCATGTGGAAGGGATGGTGTAACGTGACCTGCGCTGCCAGCGTCCCGAAGCGTATGCGCTTGGTGTGCTGCCCGGCGGCCACGGCAACCATCAGTGGATTGGACATCTGGCGGGCGGGGTAGAAGGGTGACTCTGCCAGCCATGCCGTGTCGAACCCTAATTCCTCGGCCAGAACGATCTCTTCAACAGTCTGCCAGTGCCTGCGTTGCACTGTCTCGCCCTCTGATCCTGGCACTTGCCAGAAAGCTCCGAATCTCAATTTCCTGCTCCGTTATTTTTGGATGAGTGTCGGCAGAACTTGTTGCCGTTTGACTAGCTGGATTCAGCCCTGAGAGGCCATCGGCTCGTCCAAATAGGCCTCAGAAACCTTAATTTTAAGACAAGGACTAGACCATAACTTTCGTACGGCCAAATTGCACTGCCATCTATTCAAAACTAGATTTTCTGGAATTTTGTGACGCGTTGGCCTTCGCCGATTTCTGTTACGTAGATGCTGCCCTGGGAGTCCACACAGATACCGTGGCCTCCGAGCAGTGTTCCAGGGGCAGGGTCGTTGCAGCTCCAACGGGTGATCAGATTGTGGTCTAGGTCCCACAGGCTTACGCCGCCTTCAGGGCCGGACTCGATTACGTGGACGATATCGTTGAGGAAGTAGACATCGCCTGGACGCACCACGTCGGTCCACTCCTCTATGAAGTTGCCGTCGACGTCGAAAATCTGAATGCGATCGTTCTCCCTGTCGCAGATGAATATGCGGCTTCGGCTATCTACCCAGATGTTGTGAAGCAGGGCGAATTCGCCTGGACCGGTGCCCTCTTTGCCCCAGGAATTCAGCAGTTTGCCCTCGGAGTCAAACCGATGCACCCGGTGACCGCCGTAGCCGTCTGAAACGAACATGTCTCCGTTGGGAGCGTAGGCCAGACCCGACGGCATGTTGAACGGCATTCCCTGGAAAGAAGGTGATGGCGCCAGCTTCTCGCCGAGCCTGCGAAGTTCCTGTCCACCTGGTGTGTACTCCACAGCTATGTGGAAGTCGCGGTCGACTAGCCATACGTTCTGGTTGGGGGCAATGAATATGCCGTGTGGGTTTGCCGAGAAGGTCCCTTCACCCCATGAAGAGATGAAGTTTCCATCGGTGTCCCATATAGTCAGCGGGTGAAGACCCCGGCTGAAAACGTGGACCTCGTCGTTAGCATTTACAGCGCCGTCAGAACACAGACCAATCTCCCAGTGCTTGGGAAGATTCGGCCACGAGGGCACTAGCTCATACCTGTAATCACCGGAACCAACGGTAGCCATATTATCACTCCTTGCGGGTCATTAGATTGGGGGAGCTGCTTGTTTAATGAGATGGCTTCGCGCCATTTCATAACGCAGCTTCGATAGGGCCAACAATATACCAAAAGGCCTTGTGGTGGCAACTCGATTGGCTCCTGAGATTCCCGTGGGCAAATTGTAGTTTTGATGCCCCAAACGGCACGTGGTTGGGCCTAATTTCGGAGCAGAGGGATGCCGACCACTGCAACCAGCACTGATCCAATCGCGAGTCCGACAACAATAAGCGCAATGACACCTGCTTTCGGCCTTAGCATCGACTCTTCTTTTACGTCAAACGATTCTTCAAGTGATGCGAGTTCCGTGGCCGGTTCTGGTGTGCCGCCTATTGCTAATAGAGAAGCAAAGACAAGTGGCGTGTTGATGTCGGGATTTTCGTGGGAGACGCCGTAGCCGTAGCTGGAGGGAGACTGGTAGCGGTTGGCGATGGCGTGCTCGTACTAATTGGTGTCGCCGAGGGTGATGGGCTTGGCGGCGGACTGGCAGTGGTCACTGGCTTCGGCGACGGAGAGGGCGATTCTGTCGGCGATACCGTTGGGGTTGCCGTTAGAGTGACTATTGGCCCACTGGTGCTGGTAGCAGTTATGGTCGCGGCTGGCGTGGCTGTCGATGTCCATGTAGGCCTAGCTGTGCGGGTCGGCGTTTTTGTGGGCGTCTTGGTTGGCGGCCTGATTGCCGCCCCACCTGAGTTCCCGGAGCTAACGGCTGGAGCTGTTGGGGCAACGATGGCGAAGTGCGCTTGGACGCTGGTTAATGGGTCACCTGCGCCCTCCACGTCTGCGGTGAGATTCGCACTGTAACTTCCAGCCGAGCCGATTTGCAGGTCTGGAGTCCACCGGGCTTCAATCAATATCTTCGCGGCTTCTGTGAGGCCCTTGAAAACGTTGCTACCGACGCCGACTTGCAAAACGCCACTGAAGCTCACTTCAACGACAAGCTGTCCCTGGACTCCGGTTGAACTCGACAGGTCGTGAATACCTTCCAACAGAGGGATGTTGGTAGAAACTGTCTGAGGGCCGGAAAGCACGAGATGGACTGCCGTTGTGGTGGCTAACTCCCCAAACGACAAGGTTAGTACGCCGCTGAAAAGAATGGTATCGCCGATATCGTACTGTTCTGAACTGGTGACGAGTACGACGTCACTGGAGGGTGTGAGGCTCTGTACCACGCCACGCACTCCCGAGAAAAAGCCAGGACTATGCCGGCGAGTGCTGCTCTGTATTTCCACCATTTCGATGTGGGTCGTAGTCTCAAATGTGTCTGTCCGTAGTTGGGGGGTATACGCTGAAAATGCCAAGGCAAATTTACGCACAACGACACGGACTTTAGTTTGGCCATTGTCAATAGGGGCGTGCTTGGGACAGAAATGCTATTGAGCCGTGAAATGGCCTGGAGAAAGCCTTGGGCAGGGCGAAGCGAGGCTAGTCGTCTCCACCAGCAGGAGCCGCGGCGGGCGATGGCGATGAGCCTAATATATCGGCATTGGTCTTGTGGAAATAGGCGAAGACGCCGCCGGCGAGCAGTACCAGTACCACCAGCATCGCCGCCAACTGAAATCCCTGTACGTAAAATGGCTGGGCTTCCAGGTCCGACAATAGAACGATGCCGGCAGGGAGAACCATGGCCAGCGCAGTAGCCGAGAGTGTCGCACCTATGGCGTGACCCATCTCACGCGTTGTTTCCAACATGCCGGACGCAAAGCCTCTGCTATCTGCAGACAGGGTGCTCATGACTGCTGCGTTATTGATCGGATTGAAGATAGACGTGCCAATCGAGATTGGTAGCATGAGCAGGGGGAGGCCCCATATGGGAATACTGCCTGCGAACGTGCCGAGAACAAAAAAACCACCCGCTATGGCCACCATCGCACCGGGCCGTAGAAGCTTGGGCTGATACCTGTCATATATCCAGCCGGCAGCGAAAGGCATGATCATGCCCATTATCTGGTTCGGGAATAGAACAACCGCAACCCAGATGGGTGTCATTCCAAAGCCGCGCTCTACCAGAATCGGCACAAGGGTCATAGTCGCAAGCATCGAAAGGTGATAGGTCGTGTTGGACATCAGCGCCATCGAGAAGTACTTGTTCTTGAAGTGATGCAACTCGACGATAGGATTGCTGACTTTTCGCTCTACCAGGATGAAGACCAGCAGCATGACCAGGAAAAGGCCGTGCATTGGCAGGTGGTACTGGATTCCGTCACTGCTGGTGAAAGACTCTTCTCCGCCGTGCAGGTGATTGCCGGACAGTATAAGCACTGCCGCGGTGCCAACAAGGAGGACGGCGCCTAGAATGTCGATTCGCCCCGGGTTTACGGGCTTCTCATGCTTCAGACTCTTCAGCATGGGATAGGACATAACGATAGCTATTATTCCCAAGGGCAGGAACGAGAAGAATACCAGCCGCCAGCTAAGGAATGTTAAGAAATAACCAAATATGATCAGACCGGCCAGCGTGCCGAACCTGGCTCCCACAATGGGTATGGAGAACGCTCGTCCGCGCTCCTCCGCCGGGAAGACGCCTGCCAAAATGGCATTAGCGTTGCCCATTACCAGGGCAGAGCCTAGGCCTGTAACTCCCCGCCACATGACGACCTGAAAAAGGCTACCAGCGGTTGCAATGAGGACGGATGCTGCGGTGGTGAATATCAGTCCGATGAAGAAGACCTTGGCATGGCCATAACGGTCACCAAGGCGAGCGCCCAGAAGCACGAAGCTTCCCAAGGCCAGCAGGTAAATTATGACTAACCATGCCGCCTCGTCCAGGCCTGTGTTGAAGTAGTCAGCCAGACTTGGGAGGGCCAAGGCCACTGGGAGGCTCGAGAGCTGGACCAGCATGTAGGCAGCGGTCAACGCAATTAGGACTGCTCGACGTTGTGGCGTCGAAATCAGTGGTCCAATGGCATTCCGCAATCCCATATAAAGCTGCTACTCTCCAATACCTGTGCGACCTGTTGAACATGCGCTTGACAGGAGTTCACCTGAAACACGTCTCTGCTAGGAACTATAACACCGACGACTCATTAATGAAACTGGATGACGGTTATGAGATGCCGCAGATCAGGCGTCGGATTCTGGCGGAACGTGGGATGATTTTTTTTGAATGAGTGACTGGGTCGCAATATTCAAAATTTATGAGGTTACTACAGAAATCAAGTAGACTATGCAATGAAACAGTCACATAAAGGCTCTAAGGTAGGTATATCCACGCCTTAAAAGTGGGTAATTCTGTGGTGGTGCGCATAGATTTCTCCCACGTGTAATACAGGGAGAGTACACGTGACTGTGATCTTCTCGGGTTTTGTCGTCATAAGGCTAAGTTATGGTTGAGTGGGCTACCCAACCCGATACAGGGAAACGGGGCAACTTGATTGCTATTTGGGTTCCAGGCTTATGGTGCCTGTAGACCTTTAGAATGCTTGCGGAAGGTTCAATATGAAACAGGAATTCCTGGAAGCTTTCCCAATTCCTGCCAAGCTTGTATGGGAAAAAGAACTTGGCATGGATCTGGAGTTTCTAGACGTAGAGCTTTCTTCCTCCCGGTTTGATGGCGAAGAAATTAATGCGATTATTGGCGTAAGCGGCAATCTAAAGGGAAACGTAATTTACGGCTTCCGCAACAGTTCTGCGCTGGCTATTGCAGGTCAGATGATGGGGAGCGTGTTGAAGAGGCGGACGAAATCTGCCGCTCCATTCTCGGAGAACTAGCCAATATGATCACAGGCAACGCGGTCACGGAGCTAGAGTCCAACGGGTACAGCTGCAACCTCGCCCCGCCGCTGATCATAGAGCCGTCTGGTTCAAAGATAAACTCCGCCATAGGGGAACACGCAGTTGTCAGGTTCAACAGCGCCGCCGGTGTGCTAAGCATTCGTGTTGGTCTCAGTGAAGCATCTTAGGGAAGCCGCTGCAAGCAATTAGGTAATGACTAGGGCAGTACCTCATCGGCCTGAAACTCCACCACCACATCCACTCCCTCTTCGACTTTGAATAAGCCTGCTATCACGGGCGGATTAAATCCGTAATCCTTCATCTTTAGAAACACGGAAGCGGTGCCTTCTATGCTGTCTTCTGACAAGACCAGTTTCACCTCGAACGTCTCTTTTCTTGTGACCTCCCTGATCGTCATTTCCCCTTTTACTTCGAATGTCCACTCTGCGACTTGACCCTCATCGGTGGACAGATTTCCTGGGAAGCCTCGGACCTCTTTGGCTTCAAACACCGCCAGCGGGAAGCGAGTCGACTCAAGCCACTGTTTGCGGATGCGCTCGTCTCGGCGGGAGTCGTTGCTTGTTAATGCGCTGATATCGACTTCAAAGTGTCCGGACGACAGCACCAGCTTGTCATCGTCAGTGGGGTTTCGATAGAAACTGAACTGTCCTTCTACAACGGTGGTGTGCCCTATTGCCCGGTTGAAGGGTATGCCAAGGAAGGTTAGCTCCTCATCCACTTCGTATCTGGCCTCAGTCCGCTCTGGCGCTATGCGAAAGGTGCGCGGCTCCGGTACAAATTCCACATCTTCGGGGACAGGGGAGGTTACGGGCAACGCGTCAACAGGCGCGGGAGGCTGCTCGATGGGCTTGGCCCCTGAGCTGCAGCCGATGGACAGGGTGGATATCAACAGCAGACAGGCGATTCCAGCCAAAGCCGGTCGCCGCAATCTCGGTAATGACATCAGCTGCTCAAAGCGGAACGAACGGACCGTCTTTTGGGACCAGACGCTGAAGCTGTAAAACAACCTGGATTGGCACCTCTTGACTCAGATTGATTGAGAGTGGACAGATTTGCAAAGTTATGGCTGTTCTATCCTAACATCCAAAACGGCAGGCCTGCCGCCTCGCACCTGCTCCAGGGCGCGTTCCAGAGCGGCGGGCACTTCCGATGGGTTCTCGACCTTCTCTCCGTAGGCCCGGCATGATTGCGCCAGCAAGGCGTAGTCCACCGACGGGCCCAACTCCACACCGATGAACCTGTTCTGGCGAACGGAAGCGCCGTCAGGATAGCCCCTTATTATTAGCGACTGTTTTGCGGCGTTATGCACCTGGTTGTTGTATATCACTGTGAGAAATGGCGCGTTGTGCACATCGGCGGCCCACAGTGTCGATGTCGGATGGCCATAAATGAAAGAACCATCGCCAACCACTGCCACCACGGTGCTTTCAGGACGGGCTAGTTTCGTGCCCATAGCGCCGCCCAATCCCCATCCCAGGCTGGAGCGACCGCTGCGGTATAGAGTGCCTGGTTTGTCTCTGGGAATGTAGGTATCGACGTTGCCGCCGTTGGTTACACACTCGTCGATCAGGATAGTGTCCTCGTCGATGGCCTCCCCTATGCAGTAGCTAAGCCACTGGGGAGTGATAGGACTGCGCTGGTTGTGGGACAGGGCGACTTCTTTAGCATCTCGCCTCTGCTGCTCGTGCCGATCTTTGATTAGCTGGAAGCGCTCATCTATGCGAGCCTGGTCGGCAGGTGTGATCAGAGCCTCCACTGCATCTACAAGTGCAGGAACTGCCTTAGAGGAGTCTGCGTGAATAATCTGGTCCGTAGGAAATACCCCAAGCGGTATACTTTCCTTAATTGGGTCAATATCGATCTGGATTATTCGGGCTTCAGGGCGGGGTTTGCCCTGGGCCGGGATGTAGGGAACGTCCTGGTCCACAATCAGTATGACATCTGCGTCCTATACGTAGGACTGGCCGTAACGACCGGCATACA